>Ga0335074_10000050_pt1 | contig 224761 bp, 200 predicted proteins | sample Lox_Sample_23_FD_206715 | JGI IMG/M metagenome (GOLD analysis project Ga0335074, IMG submission 206715) | Soil microbial communities from Loxahatchee National Wildlife Refuge, Florida, United States - Lox_Sample_2.3 | ecosystem: Environmental > Terrestrial > Soil > Wetlands | place: USA... | reverse complement strand
TAGCGGCCGGACAGCAGTGTCAGGGCGGGTTCCGCGGCCAGCTCACTTGCCAACCCATCGTCAAGCAGCCGGCCACCCGGGGTCAGCGCGATCACGCGGCGATCGTCGCGCAGCTGCACCGGATCGCGACCGTAGCGCGCCCGCAGGGCCGCCTCGACGACGTCGACCCGCAGAACCATCCCGGCCCCGCCGCCGAATGGCGTGTCGTCCACCTGCCCGGCGCTCAACGGGGTGTGATCGCGATAGTTGACGTAGTGAAGCCGATGGCCGGCGGCCAGAGCGTTGGCGACGTGGCGCTGGCGCTCGAACCACCCGAACGCCTCGGGGAAGAGGGTGAAGACGTCGATCTCCACCCGGTCACTCCGCGCCGAGGAACCTCAGGTCGACGTCGATGGCGCGCCGGTCCAGATCGACCTCGCGCACCGCGTCGGTGACCAGCGGAACGAGCAGCTCGCCCCCCTCGGCACGCTCGAGAACGAGCATCTCGCACGAGGGGAGCTCGACGAGCTCGCGAACCGTCCCCACCGCGCGGGCGCCGTCGTGTACCGAGCATCCGACGAGATCCTCAGCCCACCATTCATCGGGGCCGAGCTCGGGCGCCTCGGGGCGCGCCACCAGCATCTCCTTGCCGCGCAGGGCCTCGGCCGCGTCGCGGCTCTCATGGGACGCGAGCCGCAGGATCAGGCGCTGGGGCGTCCCGGCCCGCCGGGTGATCTGCAGCTCGCGGTCCTCGATCATCACCGTCTGAGCGTTCTGAAGCAGCTGCCCATTCGGCCGGGTGACGTGGAAGCTGCCGTCGAGGCCGTGCGGGCGGCCCACCCGGCCCGCGTGAAGCCATTCCATCGCGGACCCCAGGCTAGGCGTCGACGATGTCGACGAACACGCGGCGATTGGTCCGGACCGCCGCGGCCTTGACCACGGTGCGGATCGCTGCCGCGGTCCGGCCGCCGCGCCCGATCACGTTGCCGTAGTCGTCCTCGGCCACCGAGAGCTCGAGCACGACGGCGCCGTCGTCCTCCTGCACCTCGTTGACCCGCACCTGGTTAGGATGCTCGACCAGACCCTGCGCCAGGTACTCGAGCAGCTCCTTCATCGCGGCCGCGCCAGCTACTGGATGCCTTGGGTGCGCAGCAGCTTCTGGACCGTGCCCGACGGCTGCGCCCCGCGCGCAAGCCAGTCGCGGATCCGATCCTCGTCGAGCACGATCGTCGACGGGTTCGTCTGGGCGTTGTAGTGCCCGACGATCTCGATCACCCGTCCGTCGCGCTTGGCGCGCTGGTCGGCGACCACCACCCGCCACACCGGGTTCTTGCGCGAGCCAATGCGCGTGAGTCTTAGTCGTACTGACATGTCGGCCGACGAGCTTAGCGTGCCTGGCGCATGAGCGCGCCCAGATCTGGCATCCGGCCCTGCGCGACCGAGCGCATCACCTTGCGCATCTGCTCGAACTGCTTGATCAGCTGCTTGACCGCCTGCACGTTGGTACCTGACCCCTTGGCGATGCGCAACCGGCGCGAGCCCTTGATCAGCTCCGGGTGCCGGCGCTCCTGCGGGGTCATCGACAGGATGATGGCCTGGATCCGGTCGAACTCGCGCTCGTCGACCTTGACGCCGCGCAGCTCCTTGCCCATCCCGGGGATCATCCCGATCAGCGACTGCAGCGGACCGAGCCGGCGGATCTGGCGCATCTGGTCGAGGAAGTCGTCCAGGCCGAACTCCGACTTGCGCAGCTTGCGCTCGAGCTCGGCCGCCTGCTCCTCGTCGTAGGCGCCCTCGGCCTTCTCGATCAGGGTCATCACGTCGCCCATCCCGAGGATCCGCTGGGCCATCCGGTCGGGGTGGAAGCGCTCGAACTGGTCGAGCTTCTCGCCGGTGGAGGCGAACATGATCGGCTTGCCCGTGATCGCCTTGACCGACAGCGCGGCGCCGCCCCGGGCGTCGCCGTCGAGCTTGGTCATGACGACCCCGTCGAACTGGACCACCTCGGCGAACTGCTCGGCGACGTTCACCGCGTCCTGACCGGTCATCGCGTCGACCACGAGCAGGACGTCCGTGGGCTTGACCGCCTTCTTGATGTTCGCGAGCTCGGCCATCAGCTCCTGGTCGACGTGCAGGCGGCCGCTCGTGTCGATGATCAGCACGTCCTTGCCCTCGGAGATCGCACGATCGCGCGCCCAGGCGGCGATCTTGACCGGGTCCTGATCGGTGCCCTGCTCGTACACCGCCGCCCCCGCCTGGTGGCCGACCTTGATCAGCTGCTCGACCGCGGCGGGCCGGTACACGTCGCACGCGGCCACCGCCACCGAAGAGCCGTGCTGCTCTTTCAGATAGCGGGCCAGCTTCGCCGTCGCGGTCGTCTTCCCGGAGCCCTGGAGGCCGGCCATCACCACGATCGTGGGCGGTCGGGGCGAGAAGGACAGCTCGCGCGCGGCGCCACCCATCAGCTCGGTCAGCTCGTCGGAGACGATCTTGACCACCTGCTGGCCGGGGTTGAGCTTGCCGATCACGTCGGCGCCGAGCGCCCGCTCCTTGACCGCGCTCGTGAAGCTCTTGACGACCTTGAAGTTGACGTCGGCCTCGAGCAGCGCGAGGCGAATCTCGCGCATCGCAGCGTTGATGTCGTCCTCAGTCAGCGTGCCGTGGCCGCGGACATCGGAGAGCGTCGCCTGAAGCTTCTCTGCCAGTGAGTCGAACATGCCGGACTTCAGCGTACTGCGTGGAATGGGCCGCCTGCGGCGGCGTCCCTGGGGCCGTTCCGCGGGGCATCCGTGCCCCGCGGGCGGCGGCGAAGCACTCGCGAATCGCCCTCCACCCGGTTCCGACCGCAACCCGAAATTTCCGCCATTAGCCGACGAACCTGTCGCCGGTGACGGATAACTCGGGCTGGAGACGAGAAATCCGGAATTGGCGCGCGGCCCGAGGCTGGAATGGCGGAAATTTCGGGCTGGGGGCGGCGGCCGCGGGACGGTGGCGCGCTCGAGCGGCCGTCTACCCCGCGGAGATCAGCGCCCGGGCGAAGTCGTCGGGGTCGAACGGCCGGAGGTCCTCGAGCTGCTCGCCGATCCCGATCAGCTTCACCGGGATCCCGAGCTCGTGCGAGATGGCCAGCGCGATTCCGCCCTTGGCCGTGCCGTCGAGCTTGGTCAGGACGAGGCCGGAGACGTCGACGGTCTCCGAGAACAGGCGCGCCTGGCGCAGGCCGTTCTGGCCCGTGGTGGCGTCGACGGTGAGCAGCGTCTCGTGCGGCGCCTCGGGGATCTGCTTGGCGATCACCCGCCGGACCTTGCCAAGCTCGGCCATCAGGTCGTCCTGGGTGTGCAGACGTCCGGCCGTGTCGATGATCACCACGTCGGCGCCGTCGCGACGGCCGGCCTCGACCGTGTCGTAGGCGACCGCACCCGGGTCGGCGTCGGGTGGGCCTTTGACGAATCCCGCCCCGGCCCGCTCGGCCCATATCTCGAGCTGCTCTACCCCGGCGGCGCGGAACGTGTCCCCCGCGCCCACCACCACCTTCTTGCCCAGTTCTCGTGACAGGTGCCAGGCGAGCTTGCCGATCGTGGTCGTCTTGCCCGTGCCGTTGACGCCGGCGACCAGGATCACCGTCGGCTGCGGGCGCAGATCGATCCGGTCGTTGTCCGAGCGCGCGATGTCGGCCAGCAGCTGGGTCAGGCGCTCGGTCAGCGCCTCGCCGCCGCTGATGTTGCCCTCGGTGGCCTCGCGCTCGAGCTGTCCGACCACCTGGGCGGTGGTGCCGGCGCCGACGTCGGCGTAGATCAGTGCCTCCTCGAGCCGCTCCCAGGTCTCCTCGCTCAGATCCTCAAAGAGCGTCGCTTGGATCTCCGAGGTCAGCGCCTGGCGGGTCTTGCGCAGGTTCTCGCGCAGCCGCCGGAACATGCCGCGCCGCCGCTCCCGATTTGGATCCCGCCCACCCGCGTCCTCGGACTCGGCCGCCGGCAACGCGCCGTCGAGGATGAACAGATCGCGCCAGTCGCGGGCCATGGGCAGGAAGGCTAGGGGCTCGGGGGCCGGTCCGCTCGATGACTAATTCCGCGGGCCGCACCGACGAGGCCTTCGGCCTCGCGGCCGGCTTAGGCGGCTTGTTCCTGCGCCGCGGGGAGCCGGCGCGAGATCACCTTCGAGATCCCGTCCGCCCCCATCGACACGCCGTAAAGCGAGTCGGCGGCCTCCATCGTGCGCTTCTGATGGGTCACCACGATGAACTGGGCGTGGCTCGAGTAGGAGCGCAGCAGCTCGAGGAACCGGTCAATGTTCAGATCGTCGAGCGCGGCCTCGACCTCGTCGAGGATGTAGAACGGGCACGGGCGGGCGAGGAACACCGCGAACAGGAAGGCCAGCGCGGTCATCGACTTCTCGCCGCCCGAGAGCAGCGTGAGGCGCTTCATGTCCTTCCCGGCGGGCGTGATCTCGATCTCGACCCCGAGCAGGTCCTCTTCCTCCTGCTCTTCGGTCGTGGGTGGGCGGGATTCCCAGTCTTGATCGCCGTCGTCTCCGTCGTCGCTGTCGGACTTGCCGTTCCCATTTGCGGGCAGGGGCCCACCGCCGAGCACCCGCGCCGGCCCGCCTTCGCGCTCGGTCACGAGCCGTAGGCGGCCGCGCCCACCCGGGAACAGCTGTGCCGCCACCTGCTCGAAGTTGCGCGCGGCCGCGTCGAAGGTCTGCTCGAAGCTCTCCCGGATCTGCTTGTCGGTGTCGGCGATCAGCTTGTTGAGCTCGCGCAGCGCGGTCTCGAGGTCCTCGCGCTGGTGCTCGAGCTCCTCGACATGGGCGAGCGCCTCCTCGTATTCGGTCTGGGCAAGCGGGTTGACCGGGCCGAGCTGCTCGCGCCGGCGAGCCAGCCGCTCGAGCCGAGTGCGCAGCGCCTCGCGCTCCTCCTCGCCGAGCTTGGCGTCGGCCGGCCCGGCATCGAGCTCCAGACGGCCGGCGAGTTGCTCGAGTTCGCGCCGGCACTCCTGCAGGCGGTCGCGGACCCGCTCCAGGCGCACCTCGCTCTGGGTCAGCTCCTCCCCGGCCTGGTGGAGCTGGGTGTGCAGTGCGGCCTCCTCGGTGGCGCACTCCTTCAGCTCGGCGGCGACATGCTCGCCGGCTTCGCGGTCGGCCTGGAGCGCCTCCTCGAACTGGGCTCGGCGCAGCGCGATCGAGCTCGCAGCCTGCTCGAGCGCCCCGCTCAGCGACCTCACGGTGGGAACCAGCGCCCGGTCGCGCTCGGCGGCGGCCTGCAGGCGCTCGATCCGGGCCCGCCGATCGGCTCGCTCGCGCTCGGCTCGCTCCCGCTCGCCACGGGCCGAGGACAGCTCGGCGGTCAGCTGCATGCGCCGACCGGCCTGCGGTCCCTCGTCGGGCGCCGCTCGCCGGCGCTCGATCGTCGCCTGAAGGCGTCGCTCGCGTTCGACCAGCTCATCGCGCTGGTTGATCGCGGCGCGATGCGCGTCGATTGCTTTCACCGACGCCCCATCGGCGGCAGCGAGCGCCTCGCCGACGCGGTCGACCGCCTGCCTGGCCGCAACCTCCGCCTGCACGGCGGCCTCGCTCGTGCGCACCAGCTCATCGCGGCGGTTGCGCTCGGCGAGCACGCGCTCCTCGCCCACGGCCGGCGCCTGGCGGAGCTCGCGCGTGGCCGAGGACCAGACCCGGCCCGCTCGAGTCACCGCCACCCCGCCGAAGGCAGCGGGCAGCTGGTCGAGGCTCTCGACCACCCAAGTCTCCCGGAGCAACCGGCGCGCCAGCGCCGCGGGCTCGGCCAGACCGTGGACGTGCCGGGCGAGAGGCTCGGCGCTTGGGATCGGCAACGCCGCTACGTTCTCCCCCGCGAGGGCGTCGTCCGCCCGATCGAAGACCAGGGCGCGGCCGCCGTCAGGCCCGGCCCGGTCGAGCAGGGCGCCCGCGGCGCCGCGATCGGCGAGCACGGCCGCTCTCAGACGCCCGTCGAGGGCAGCGGCCACGGCGAGCTCATAGCCGGGGTCGACCTCGAGCTGGTCGGCCAGCACCGCCGCCCCGCCCGGCGCGGCCGTCTGACTGCGCAGGAACTGATTGCAGGCGGCGAGCTCGCCGCCCACGCGTGCCGCCTCGCGCCGGGCGGCCTCCACCGCGCGCTCGGCGTCGCGCAGCTCGCCGCGAAGACGTTCGAGCTCCTCCTGGGCCCGCTGGCGCCCGGCCTGCGCCTGCTCGACCGCCGCGGCCTGCTCGCGGGTGGCATCCCGGGCGCCGACGAGCTCGGACTCGAGCTCGGCCAGCTGGCGGGCCAGCTCGGCCTCGCGGTCGCGGTCGAGCCGGGCCAGCTCCTGTTCGAGCCGCTCGATCCGCGCGTCGACTTCCGGATCGGGCCGCTCGCCCTGGGCGGCCTGCTCGAGCTCGGCCAGCAGCGCCTCGCGCCGGCGCAGGCGCTCCTCGACGTCTCGCCCAGCTGCCCCGGCCGCCTCGGCGCGGTAGCCGATGCGCTCGGCCGCGGACTGGGCCACGAAGCAGCGCCGCGAGAGCTCCTCGCGGTGCGCGCTGCGACGGGCCAGCGCCTCCTCGGCCGCCTCCCGGCGGGTGCGCACGGCCGAGAGCGCACGCTCGACCTCCTCGCGCCGGGCCCGAGCCTGCCCGGCCGCGGTCTGTGCGGCCTCCAACTCGGCGCCCAGGATCCGCAGGTCGTCCCGGGTCAGCTCCCACCGCGCCTCGAGCGTCTGGCGCTCGATCCGCGCGTGCAATTCGGCGGCCTCGGCCTGACGCTTGAGCGGTCGCAGGCGAGAGCGGGCCTCGCGCTCCACGTCCAGCGCCCGGTCGAGGTTCTCCTGGGTACGGGCCAGCTTGAGCTGGGCGCGTCGCCGGCGCTTGCGGTGCTTCCCGAGCCCCGCCGCCTCCTCGATCAGCATCCGGCGGTCGCGCGGCTTGGAGGTCACGATCGACTCGACCCGCCCCTGGGAGATGACCGAGTGCATCTCCTTGCCCAGCCCGGTGTCGGACAGGAGCTCAATCACGTCGACGAGTCGGCAGCGGGCCCCGGCCAGGCGGTACTCGCCCTCGCCACTTCTATCCAGGCGGCGGGCGATCGAGACCTCGGGCACGCCCAGGCCCAGCGCTCCGTCGCTGTCGTCGAGCACCAGCTCCACCTCGGCGTTGCGTGCCGCCTGACGACCGGGGACGCCGCCGAAGATCACGTCCTGCATCGACTGGCCGCGGATGGCCAGCGGCGACTGCTCCCCGAGTGCCCACAGGACCGCGTCGGTGATGTTCGACTTGCCGGATCCGTTCGGCCCGACGATCACGCTGACGCCGGGTCCGAACTCGAGCTTGGTCCGGTCCGGGAACGACTTGAAGCCCTTGATGACGATCGATTTCAGGTACATGGTTCGTTCACTCCAGCGCCTCCAGTGCTGCCTGGGCGGCCTCCTGCTCGGCGTCCTTCTTGCTGCGTCCCCGGCCCCGGCCGACCTCGACGCCCCCGATGGTCGCGCTCACCGAGAACACTCGGTCGTGGGGCGGGCCCTCCTCGTCGACCACGTCGTAGGTCACGAGCGCACCCTTGCGAGCCAGCCGCTCCTGTAGCGCGGACTTGAAATCGACCGGATTCTCGAGCGCGTTCTCGATTTCGGGAGAGAAGGCGGCGACCACCGCCGCGGACGTCCGTTCGTAGCCGAAGGCAAGGAAGCAGGCGCCGATCACCGCCTCGATGACGGACGCCAGCACCCGCTCGGTCGAGACCAGGCCGGGCACCGTGGTGGCCGCGGCGGCGGGCGCCGCGGCCCGCAGGCGGTCCGGCACGCCGAGCCGTTCGGCGACCGCGCGACACGAGCGGCCCGACACCGCCTGGGCGCGGATCTTGGTCAACCTGCCAGGGCCGAAGCGATCGGCCTCGAGCCGCGGGTACAGATGCGAGGTGACCGCGAGTGCGAGCACGCTGTCGCCCAGGAAGGCCAGGCGCTCGTAGGAGTCCGAGCGCCGCGTCGTCCAGGACGCATGGGTGAAAGCGGGGCGGGCGAGATCCTCGGGTAGCTCGTCGAGCAGCTCGCGCAGAAGCGCCGCGGAATCACCCTGACGTGGAAGCTGGGTCGCGCTCACTCAGTTCGCGCTCACTCAGCATCGCGGCCTGCGCTCGCCGGCGCCGACGCCTGCGTCTCGCCTCCGGTCACGCCCAGCACGAACTCAACGGCCTGACCTACGGTCTGGATCTTGGCCGCCTGCTCGTCGGAGATCCGCACTCCGTAGGTGTCCTCGACCTCCTGGACCAGCGTGTACAGATCCAGCGAATCGGCCTCGAGGTCCTCTTTGAAGCGGGTCGTCTCGGAGATGGCAGCCGGATCCACCTCGAGCTCATCGGCGAGGTGGGCGCGGATCACCTGGAAGATCTCTTCACGGGTCACGGCATGGGTACGGTAGCCGCCGTTTCGGACGAGCCGGGCGCATCGGTCAGGGCGGGAATGGATCCGCTGCTGGGCGGGCGCAGCGCTCCCGCCTGCTCGAGCGTGGTCCGCGTGCGCCCGATCACGTCGTGCTCGACCCCGCGTGCCGCCACTTCGATGGCCCGCGCGAAGCCGTGAGCGCCGAACCGGCCATGGGCGACGACGCCCAGCTGGCGCAGCCCCAGCATGTAGGCGCCGCCCTGGCCCTCGGGGTCGATTTCCTCGCGCAGCCGTCGCACCGAGGCGCCGATCAGCCGCTTGCCCAGGCGGCCCCGCGTCGAGGTTCCCGCGGCCTCGCCGACGAGGCGCAGGGTGCGGCTCGAGACGCCCTCCATCAGCTTCAGAGCGATGTTGCCCGTGAATCCGTCCATCACCACCACGTCGGCCGCGCCCTCGGGGACCTGCGTCCCCTCGACGTTGCCGATGAAGTTCAAGCCGGCCCCGCGCTCGCCGGCGAGCAGCTCGTGCACGGTGACCAGGTCCGGGGTGCCCTTACCGGGCTCCTCGCCGTTGGACAGGAGCGCGACCCGGGGAGCGCGCATGCCCATCACGGCCTGGGCGAACGCCGAGCCCATGTGGGCGAACTGGACGAGGTGCTCGGGCCGGCAGACCGCGTTGGCGCCGACATCGAGCAGCAGAACGGTGCCCTTGCCCGGATTGGGCAGCGGCAGGGCAAGGGCGGGACGGTAGACGCCGCGGTCGCGGCGTAGGTGAAACAGTCCCGCGGCCAGCGCCGGTCCGGTCGATCCTCCCGAGACGAAGGCCTGCGCGCGACCGTCGGCCACCGCGCGCGTGGCCTGGACGATCGAGGCCTCGGGCGTGGTGCGGACCGCGTAAGCGGGATCGGCCTGCTTGGCGATCGAAACCGGGGCGTCGACCACCTCGACGCCGGCGGGAACCGCTCCGATCTCGCCAGCCGGGCCGAAGAGCAGAACCCGGATCCCGTTGCTGGCGGCGCGCGCAGCGCCAGCCGCCACTTCCCGGGGGCCGAGATCCGCCCCGCCGGCGTCCACGGCGACGGTCACCACGGGAACGACCCTATGCGATCGGCTCGTCCCGATCCGGAACGATGACCTCGCGTCCCTTGTAGCTCCCGCACACGGGGCAGACGCGGTGGGGAAGGCGAGGGCTGTGGCACTGCGGACACGCGTTGTAGGTCGGCGCATCGATCTTGTGCTGCGCACGACGCTGTGTGGTCCGCGCGTGGGACTGCTTCTGCTTGGGGACGGCCATGGGCGGCAGTGTAGCCGCCACGGCCTACTCAAAGCGCAGCTGCGACAGCGCGGCCCACCGTGGATCCGGTGCTTGCTCATGGTGGTGATCGGGTCCGGCGTCGTTCAGGTTCGCGCCGCACGCCGGGCACAGACCAGCGCAATCGGGCCGGCAGAGTAGGTTCGCGGGCACGGTCAGCGCGAGCGCGTCCCGCGCCCACGCGCGCAGATCGAGCACACCGTCCTGCACGTACGGAGACGTGAGCTCATCGCTGGCGTCATCCTGCTGCTTGGCCCGACCACGGGGAATCGGATCCCGCCCACGGGGGTGGGCGGGGCCAAATGCTGCCCGGGCCTCGGCCGGCTGTGAGACCTCGCGTGCGTCGACGGTGAAGACCGGGGCGGCGGGCTCCAGGCAGCGCATGCACGGTCCCACCAGCGCGGCTTCGAAGCGCAGCCGGAGCGCATAGCCGTCGCCCGTCGTCCGGGATATGTCGAGATGCACCGGGACGGTCTCGGGCTGCACGGAATAGGAATCGCCGGCGAGCGAGAACGACTCGATCGCCACGTTCAAATCGAGGTGGCGGCCCTCGCCGGAGGTGAGGCGGAGCCCGCCCAGGTCGAATGTGTCGGTGCGTAGCGGGGACATGACATCGAGCTTAATGCGGGCCGCGAGGCCGAAGGCCTCGTCGGTGCGGCCCGCGAAGAATTAATCCCTCGATCAGATTGGTCGGCGGCGCCTTGGCGCGATCATTGAGGCGTGTCGCGCTGGTTCCGCTCGTACGGCTTCGCCGACGTGTTCGACGACCTCCTCGTCGGCGCGTACCCACTCGATCCGGACGACGTCGAGATGCTGGCGCGACTGAGGGTCCGCCGCGTGCTCAACCTGACCGAAGACGACGAGTACCGCCCGGGCGAACGTCTGGCAGTGGAATACGCCCTGGCGGCGGCCGGGATCGAGGAGCAGCGCCTGCCCCTGACCGACTACGGGGGCCTCTCCCCCGACGCGCTCGAAGCGGCCGTGCGGGAGGTCAACGCCTGGCTCGACGAGGGGGAGCGCACGTACGTGCACTGCCGGGCTGGGTGGCAGCGCTCGGCCGCGGTCGCCGCCGGCGTCGTCGCCGTGCGGGCCGGGGTCGACATCGACGAGGCGCTCGAGATCGTGCAGGTGCGCAAGCCGTCGGCCGATCCCCTGCCCCACCAGCGTGCCGATCTGCGCCGGTGGTGGGACGGTCGCGGACGCCAGGTGCAGGAGGGTGAGGTCGGGTCAGCCGGCTAGGCGAGCGAGCAGCTCGGCTTCGCGTTCTCTCGACAGCCCGGCTCGGGTCGGCAGCGGATTGTCCCCGGCCGCGCCTGGCTCTCGGACGCGCGCGCGGTCCCAAGCCAACGTGTCGGCGACGGTCTGTTCGAGGGGCCGGAACTCGAGGCCAGCGTCGAGGGCACGAGCGATGTCGACCGCGCAGAGGCCACGAAACTCGGCATTCCTCGGCAGGTCCAGCCACACCGGCAGCTCGTCCCACGGCTCCACGCCTGCCTCGGACAGTCGGTCCTCGTCGATCCAGACGAGCTCGGCCCCGCCGCCGGTGGCGGCCGCGATCCGCTCGAGCAGCGGACCGAAAGTCAGGGTCTCGGCCGGCCCGGTCGCGTTGTACGCGCCGGCGGCACCCTGCTCGGCCATGCGAACGCTCCAGTCGGCCAGATCGCGGACGTCGATCAGCTGGACCGGCTGGTCGGGGGCCGCGGGCGCGAGCACCCGGCCGCCTTCCCCGAGGCGTCGCACCCAGTACGTAAACCGGTTGGTGGGATCGAGCGGGCCCACGATCAGCCCCGGGCGGATCACGATCGCCCGGCCCGGGAGCACGCTCCCGACCACGCGCTCGCAGGCGGCCTTGAGCTCGGCGTAGTGCTCCATGACGTCGCTCACGTCCGGCGGCGGATCGGGAGCGGTGGGGGCGTCCTCGTCCAGGCCGGGCCCGGGGAAGGTTCCGTACGCCGAGATGCTCGAGACGAACACGTAGCGGTCGACGTTCTCGGCCAGCAGCTCGGCCGAGGCGCGCACCGCGCGCGGCCAGTACCCCGAGGTGTCGATCACCGCATCCCAGCTGCGGCCGGCCAGAAGCGAGAGATCCTGCTCGCGGTCGCCGTGGATCTGCTCGACCCCGGGGATTGGACGGGGATCGGTGCGCCCGCGGTTGAACAGCGTCAGCTCGTGGCCGCGCAGCTGGGCACAGTCCACGACATGACGCCCGAGGAACTTGGTTCCGCCAAGGACGAGCAACCGCATGGTTGCATGTTATCAGCGCGCGTCAGCGCACCCGGCTCGCTAGCAGCGCAGCGTCCCTACGGCACCCACCGCTCGCCGGCGGGCGTCACCGTCAGCTCGTGGGTGTAGGCGCGGGCACCCTGCTCGACGAGGAACCGCACCGCCTCCGCCACCTGGCCCATGTCGGCCAGCGCGTCGCCGGGCTGGGCGTGCGTAAACGCCGCCGTCTTCGGCGACTCGATCGTGGCGTCGACGGCCAGCAGCGCCACGTGGATGCCCTCGCCGCGTAGCTCCTGCGCGGCGGCCTGGACGAGCGCGCGGGTGGCGAACGCGCCCGCGGCCCATAGCCCGCGGCCCGGCATGGCCCGCCGGGAGGAGCCCCCGGTGATCTGGATGAGCGCGCCGCCACCGCTCTCGCGCAGCGCGACCAGGCCCGTCGAGAGGAACACGAACGCCTGCTCGGCCACCGCCACCGTCCAGCCCCGGAACGCGTCGAGATCGGCCTCGGCCAGCTGCCCACCGCCGAAGGGCCCGGCGCCCGGGGGCCGGGCGGCGGTGACCGCGTTGACCACGGCGTCGACCGACCCGAGCTGCTCGCGGGCACTCGCGAGCGCGCCGCTCAACGCCGCCGGATCCGAGGCGTCGGCCGCGATCGCCACCGCACCCCGCCCGCGCACCTGAGCCAGCGTGTCCTCGCTGCGGGCGATCCCGGCCGCGTTCCAGCCGTGCGCGACGAAGTGATCGATGATCGCCCCGCCCAGGTTCCGCGCCCCGAGCACCACCACCGTCTTGGCCATGCCGGCAGCCTACGCCTCGGGCGAGCCTGGTCGAGAAAACGTCCTATGGGTTCGCTTTTTCGACCAGCCTCGGTAAGCGGGCTCTAGTCGGCCGCCCGTAACCGCCGCATGGTCAGCTGCTCGGGGACGCGCTCCGAACCCGCGCCGCCTTCGCCGGGCTCCAGCTCGGCCACGCGTACGGTCCGCGCGCTGACCGTGACATGCTCGAGCTCGCCGAGGTCGCGGCCGCCCGCCACCGAGCCGTGGTCCTCGAACCGGCGCGCCGCCGGCAGGACCCGGGCCTCGTACGAACCCACCGCCTCGTTGTAGGCGCGCACCGTGCTGTTCAGCCGCGTGCCGAGCGTGCCGAGCAGGGTCGAGAGCTTGACCAGGCGCCCGTGCAGCTCGCGGCCGAGCTCGGAGATGGCCTGCGCGGATTCGGCCACGCGCTCCTGCTGCCAGCCGTAGGCGACCGCCCGGAGCATGGCCAGCAGCGTGGTCGGGGTCGCGATCAGCACGCGGCGGGCCATCGCGTCCTCGATCAGGGTCGGGTCGGACTCGAGCGCCGCGCCGTACAGATGCTCCCCCGGGAGGAACATCACGACGATGTCGGGCGCGGAGTCCAGACCGGCCCAGTAGGCCTTGTCGGCCAGCGCCTTGACGTGCCGGCGCAGCAGTCGGGCGTGGTCGCGCAGGTGCCGCTGGCGCTCCTCCTCGTCGCGCGCCTGGTAGGCGTCGAGCACGCCCTGGAGCGGGGCCTTGGCGTCGACCACCACGTGCTTGCCGCCCGGCAGGCTCACCACCAGATCCGGGCGCAGGGTCGACTCGTCTCCCGCGACGGGAGACTGCTCGAGAAAGTCGCAGTAGCGGACCATCCCAGCCAGCTCGACCACGTTGCGCAGCTGCATCTGGCCCCACTGCCCGCGCGCGTTGGGCTTGCGCAGCGCGGTCACGAGGGCACCCGTCTCGGTACGCAGCTTCTCTCCCGTCTCGGCGAGGGTCTTGAGCTGCGCTTCCAGGCGCCCCCGGGACTCGCGGCGCTCCTGGTCGAGCCCCCGCAGCTGGGTGTCGACGCGTCCGAGCTGCTCGCGCAGCGGCGCCACCAGCTGCTCGACGGCCTGCTGGCGCTTGTCGAGGTCGCCCTTGGCCTCCGCCTGAGTCTCACGCAGCTGCGCCCGGGCGAGCTCGGACAGCTGCGCCATGCTCGCCTGGAGCGCCTCCGCGCTCAGGGCCTTGAACGATGTGGAGAGCCGCTCCTGGGCGTCGTTGACCGCCGCCAGCCGCTCGGCCGACACCGCCCGCTCGTGCTCGACCTCGGCTCGGGCCCGGACCAGCTCTCGCTCGAGCTCGCCGGCGCGCACCGCCTCACTCGAGAGCGAGCGAAGCCTTGGTCGCACCGCGACGAGCACGATGCCGGCTCCGACGAGCAAACCGGCCAATAACCAAAGGGCGTTCATTTACCGCTCAGGATGGCGCGGCGCTCGGACAGAACGTTTGGCCCGCACAGAACGATCTTTTGCTGCAAGAATCGTTGCAGTGGCCGAGGCTCCGATACGGCGGCGAGTGACCGTCCACGGGCGCGTCCAGGGCGTCTTCTTCCGCGATTCGGTTCGCCAGCGAGCCCACTCGCGCAACGTGAGCGGCTGGGTGACCAACCGCATCGACGGCGCCGTCGAGGCGGTGCTCGAGGGCACGCCCGAGGACGTTCAGAGCGTCCTGCGTTTTATGGAGACCGGCCCGCGTCAGGCCGAGGTCGAGAACGTCGACGTGCGCGACGAGGAGCCCGAGGGCCTGCCGTCGTTCGAGATTCGCTGAGCGTCCACCATCCGGTCTCTGAACGCGTCGAGCAGGCGCCACACGCCGTTTCGGTTCTCCTCGTCACGCTGGCGCATCTCGGCCCGGAGCCGATCGCCGTCCACGCCCCCGCGGACGAGTTGATCGCGCCCCTTGGCGACCCAGAGATCGATCATCTCCGGCGTCACCTCGGGGTGGAACTGGACGGCGAGGGTTCGCCCGAGCGTGTACGCCTGCGGCGCCGCCGGGCTCTCGGCCAGCAGCACCGCGCCGGGGGGCGGCGCGAACGTGTCGTAGTGCCACTCGAACCACGTCGCATCCGGCACCAGCTCGGGCTCAAGGCTGGTCACAGGCACCCAACCGATCTCCGCGTGAGCCGCGGGCATGGCGCGACCGCCCAGCGCCCGGGCCAGTATCTGGCTGCCGAAGCAGATGCCGAGCATCGGCACGTCGGCGTCGAAGGCCCGCCGCAGCAGCCTGAGCTCCTGGTCCAGCCAGGGCACCGAGTCGTCGTGGGCCGCGGACTCTGACCCGAGCGTGAAGATCAGGTCGTAGTCGAGCGGGTCGACCTCGCGCTCCTCGCCTGAGATCAGCCAGACGTCCTGTTCGTCTTCGCGCGCCTCGAGCCAGTTGCTGACGTGGCCAGCCGGCCCGGACGGGTCGTGCTGGATGATGAGCGCCCGCACGGCTCAGAGCTCCTCAGCCCGCCAGGGCGGCCTCGAAGGCGCGCCGAGCGGCATCGCCGTGCACGGCGAACACCACCCGCTCGATGGCGGACCCGCCGGCATCTCGAACGCGAAAAACCTCATCAACCTCAATCCTCGCCGCCTCTTCGAGCGGGAAGCCACCCACACCGGTCCCGAACGCCACCAAAGCCAGCGACCGCGCCCCCAGCTCGGATGCCTTGCGGAGTGTCGCGGCCGTCGCGTCGCGGATGATATCCGCGGAGGTAGTCCCACCCAACCGCATCGTGGCGGCGTGGATCACCCACCGGCACGGCATGTTGCCACCGGATGTCTCGACCGCCTCTCCCAGCCCGATCGGAGCGACCGAAGAGCTCTCAGACTGGATCGAAGGCCCACCCGCTCGCGAAATCGCGCCGGCTACGCCCCCGCCGTGCTTCAGATCCGTATTCGCCGCGTTGGCAATCGCGTCGACTTGCAGCTTGGTGATGTCGGCGTCGAGGACCTCGACGATCACGACACTTCTGCGGGCTCTTCCTTGCCCGCCAAGCGCTCGCGCCCGCGCCGGACCGCCGCGATGAACTTCGACAGGTTGACCTCGAGCGTGTTGAGGATCTCGTCGGCGTAATCCTCGGCGCCCAGCCGGATCTCGCGCTCCCGGGCACGAGCGTCCTCGATGATGTCCTCGGCGGCGCGCTCGGCCTGCTTGGTGATCTCCTCCTCGGAGACCATCCGCTCCTGGCGCTCGCGGGCCTCCTTGACGATCCGCTCGGCCTCGCGCTTGGCCTCAGCCAGCATCTCCTGGCGCTCCTTGACGATCCACCGGGCCTGCTTGATCTCCTCGGGGATCGTGGCGCGCATCTGGTCGAGGATGTCGTAGATCTCCTCCTTGTCGACCCGCACCTGGTCGGTCAACGGGACCGCCCGGGCGTTGTGGACGAGGTCGTCCAGCTTGTCGATCAGTACCAAGACATCCATCTTTAAGAACCTCTGTTTCGTTAGCGGCCGAGCCGTTCCTTCAATGCGCTGGCCACCTCTGCAGGGACCAGATCATCGATCTCCCCGCCGAACGTGGCAAGTTCCTTGATGCCGCTCGAGCTAAGGAAACTGTACTTGGCCGACGCCATCAGGTAAACGGACTCGATCTCCGGGTCCTGCCGTCGGTTGAGCTGATTCATCTCCAATTCGTACTCGAAGTCCGAGATCGCGCGCAGCCCCTTGACGATCGCCATCGCCCCGCGCTCGCGCGCGAAGTCGACCAGCAGCGTGCTGAATGGCTCGACGACCACGTTGGTCAGCCCCTGCGTGGCGCCCTTGAGAAAACCCACGCGCTCCTCGGTGCTGAACACCGTCGAACCCTTCCGCCAGGGCAGGTTGACGACCGCCACGATCACCTGGTCATACATGGCCGAGGTTCGGGTGATCACGTCGAGGTGCCCGTTGGTGACCGGGTCGAAGGTGCCGGGGCAGAGCGCGATGCGGTTATCGGGGGCCATGGATTCGGATCAGGGTGTCGCCGTAGCGGCGCTCATCGAGCAACTCCAGGTCGAGCTCGAGTGGCGCTCGCCGGTCGCTCTCGGCCACTACCCGCGCATCGGGCGCGAGTATCGGGGCAAGCGCCGCCGACAGCTCCCGCCCCAGCGCGCTCGCGCGCCGATATGGGGGATCGAGGAAGACCAGATCGTATTGACGAGCGTCCCGGCGTGCCCGCTCGAGGAACGCGAACGCGTCCTGACGGCGCACGACCGCCACCACTGAGAGCGCGTCTAGGTTGCGCCGGATGGCGCCCACGGCGGCGGCTGAGGAGTCAACGAGGTCGACCTCGGAGGCGCCCCGGGAGAGGGCTTCGATCCCGAGCGCGCCCGACCCGGCGAACAGATCGAGCACTCGGGCCCCGGCGACCGAATCCCCCAGGATCGAGAACAGGGCCTCCCGCACCCGGTCAGAGGTCGGCCGGGTGGCCGGCCCGCGGGGCGCCACCAGCGTACGACCGCCGAAGCGTCCCGCGACGACCCGCACGCGGCCTACGCCCGGATCGGGGCCAGCGCCTCCGCCCCGAACGCGCCAACCAGGGCATCGGCCAACAACGCGTGCTCGGCCGACTCCAGCTCGGGATCATCGGCCACCACCTCCTCGGCGTAGCGCCGCGCCCGTTCGAGCAGCTCGGCGTCGCGCGGCAGCTCGGCTATCCGGTAGGTCGTCTCGCCGTGCTGGCGGGTGCCGACCAGCTCCCCCTCGCCGCGCAGCTCGAGGTCGATCTCGGCCAGCCTGAAGCCGTCCGTGTGCCCGGCGAGCGCACGCAGGCGCGGCGACTCCTTGGAGCCGAACAGCAGACAGACCGAATCGTGCGGGCCGCGCCCGATCCGGCCCCGCAGCTGGTGCAGCTGCGAGATGCCGTACCGATCGGCGTCCTCGACCAGCATCACCGTCGCGTTCGGGACGTCGATTCCGACCTCGATCACCGACGTGCCCACAAGCACATCGGCCTCTCCAGAGGCGAACGACGCCATCGCCTCCTGCTTGCCGCTGGTCGCCATCTGCCCGTGCATGAGCACGACGCGAAAGTCCCGCAGCTCGCCGGCGCGTAGCCGCTCGAACTCCGCCGTGGCCGCGCGAGCCTGGAGCACGTCGGACTCCGCCACCAGCGGACAGACCACGAACGCCTGGCGGCCGGCCCGGAGCTCCTCGCGAATCCGATCGTAGGCGCGAGCCCGTTCGGCCTCGCTCGAGCACACGAACGTCCTGATCGGGCGCCGGCCGGCGGGGAGCTCCCGCAGCACGGTGTAGTCGAGATCGCCGTGATGGGATAGCGCGAGCGTCCGCGGGATGGGCGTAGCCGTCAGGTGGAGCACGTGCGGCCGCTGATCTCCAGACCCCTTTGCGTCGAGCGCCGCGCGCTGGCGCACCCCGAAGCGGTGCTGCTCGTCGACCACCGCGACACCGAGCCGGGCAAAAAGCACCGCGTCCTCGATCAGGGCATGGGTCCCGACGATCAGCGGCAGCTCCCCGCTGGCGAGCTTGCCGAGCAGATCGGCGCGCCGGCGCCCGGGGGTGGATCCGGTCAGCAGCCCGATGGGCACCACGGCACCCGGCATGAGCTTCTGGACGGTGGCGAAGTGCTGCTCGGCCAGCGTCTCGGTGGGCGCCATCAGCGCTCCCTGGTAGCCGTGCTCGACCGCGCGTAACAGCGCGTACAGAGCCACGACCGTCTTCCCGGAGCCGACCTCGCCCATCAGCAGCCGCTGCATCGGCTGCGGCTGGGACAGGTCGCGGTCGACGGCCGCCAGCGCCGCCTCCTGATCGCCGGTCAACTTGAACGGCAGCATCGTCTCCAACCAGTGCCCGGTGAGGTCGCGGTCACCGTCGAGCATGGGGGCGGTGCTCGAGGCGCGGCGCTCCAGGCGACGCCGGAGCAGGGCCAGCTGGACCATCAGCAGCTCATCGAAGGCGAGTCGCCGGCGCGCGAGCTCCATCGCCTGCTCGGACGGGCCGAAATGCGCGCCGGTGAGCGCCGCGGCGCGATCGGGCAACCGCTCCCGCACGCGCAACCGCGCCGGGAGGGGCTCGGTCACCGCATCAAATGCGGCCCGGTGCTCGTTCACGAGCGCGAGGATCTGGGTCGAGGAGAGGCCGTCGGTGGCGGGATAGTGGGCAACGTCTGCTTGCCCGCTCACCGCGTCCGAGGTCTGCGCATGAGCCTGAACCCGAAACCGGTTGCGCCCTTCGAACTTGCCGTGGAGCGCCAGCCGGGTCCCGACCGGATAGCGCTGCACGAGCCAGGGCTGGTTGAAGAACGTCGCCTTCATCGCGCCGCTCTCGTCCGCGACCGTCGCCTCGACCAGTGGGCGCATCCCGCGGCGGCGAACCGAGCGCGAGGAGATGCTCTTGACCTGGACGACCACGGTCGCGCTGTCGCCCGGCACGAGCTCGGCGACGGCGCGCGCCTCGCGCCGGTCACGCGGCAGGTGCAGCAGCAGGTCCCCGACGCTGTGCAGGCCGAGCGTGTCCGCGGCACGCTGGGCCTTGGCGCCGTCGATGCTCAGCTTGGCGGCCAGTCGCGACGGGCGCGGGTAGCGAACCGGCGCGTCCCGCAGCTCGGGCTCACCCAGAGGATCGGGGCTGGCGAATGCGGTGGCCGCCATCGGCATACGGGTGGGAGATTCGTCTAGCAAACGGCCGCATCATCAACGTCCGCGCGGACGCGAACGAGGTTAACCCGGTCGTGCCGCCGTTCGAGCCCCAGTCCCCACCCCGCCCCCCCGCCGCCGAAATCGCCCAGGCACAGGTTCGGCTCGGGCTGCTTGCTCGCAGCGGACTGCTGGACCCCGGCGCCCGGCCGGAGCTCGACCGATGGACGGCGGTGCTGCGCCGCGCCACGCGATCGGCCGTGGCCGCGCTCTCGGTCCCCGTCGACGAAGGGCGGGCGGGCACGGTGATCAAGAGCCTCTGGGTCGGAGAGGCGACCCAGTCGCAGGAGGCCGAGCTATCCCCGGACGAGTCCGTCGAGCGGTTCCTGGGCGGCCTGGTGGCCGCGCCGGCCGCGGACGACGAGGGCCCATGCGTGCTGGAGGCGCCGGTGACGATCGACGGGCACGAGCTCTGTCGGCTGTGCGTGGCCGACGCCGGGCCGCGCGAATGGGACGCCCGGGACCGCCAGATCCTGGACGACGTAACCGCCGCCGTCGCCGCCGAGCTCAGACTGCGCCTCGCCAGCGAGGACGCGCAGCGCTTCCACGAGCTGGTCGCTTCGCAGCACCGTGTCCACGAGCTGATCGCGGGCGGGGCCCCGCTGAGGGACGTCCTGGTTGAGCTCACCGAGGGGATCGAGCGCCACGACCCGTCGGTGATCCCTTGCGTAGTGCTGCTCGATCGCGAGGCCGGGGTGCTGCGGCCGGGCGCGGCGCCGTCGCTTCCGCCCCACTACCTCGCCGCGATCGACGGAGTGGTGATCGGCCCCAACGTCGGGGCATGCGGGTCGGCAGCCTGGTCGGGGCAACTGACGATTTCCGATGACATCGCCGAGGACCCGAGGTGGGCGCCGATCCGGGACTTCGTGCTCGGGGTCGGCCTGCGCCACTGCTGGTCGATGCCAATCAAGTCCCCGGCCGGCGATGTGCTCGGCACGCTCGCCCTGTATGGCCGCCAGGCCCGCACACCGCTGCCCGAGCACATCACGCTGTTGGAGGACGGCGCGCGCCTGGCCGGAATCGCGATCGAGCGCCACCGCGCGCTCGAGCGGCTGATCTACGACGCGCGGCACGACGGACTCACCGGGCTGCCCAACCGCACGGCGATTTTCGAGGCGATCGACGAGGCGATCGTCCGGATGGGACAGACGGAGGGGCGGGCGGGATCCAATTCGATGGCCGCCGTGCTGTTCATCGACCTGGACGGGCTCAAGACGCTCAACGACACGCTCGGTCACGACCGCGCCGACGAGATGATCCGCGAGGTTGGCCAGCGCCTGTCGGGCGCCATTCGCGGGAGCGACTTCGTCGGCCGTTTCGGCGGAGACGAGTTCGTGGTGGTGGCCGAGGGCGTCGCTGACGAGACGCAGGCGGCCAGCCTCGGCTTCCGTCTGCTCGAGGCCATCTCCCGCCCCCTGCCCGGGATCGACACGACCGTGGCCACCGCGAGCATCGGAATCACGCTCGTGACCGACGCGGAGTCAGACGGCCGGGAGGCCCTGCGCCAGGCCGACAGCGCCATGTACGAGGCCAAGCGCTCCGGCCGCGACCGGCTGTCGTTTTTCGGCGGGGATCGCCGCAGTCACGAGGGCCGCCGGCTGGCCCTGGTGCGCGAGCTGCGCGGCGCGGAGAAGCGTGGCGAGCTCGCGATCGCCTTCCAGCCGGTGTTCGCGCTGGAGGGCGGCGAGCTGGTCGGCGTCGAGGCGCTTCTGCGCTGGAACAACCCGACGCTCGGCCAGGTGTCGCCGGCGGAGTTCATTCCGGTCGCCGAGGACAGCGGTCTGATCGTGCCGATCGGGGCGTGGGTGCTGCGCGAGAGCTGCGAGACGATGAACCGGATCGCCACGCAGATCGGAAGGACCGTCGAGCTGTCGGTGAACGTGTCCGCGCACCAGCTCTCCCACCCCGGGTTCGCCAAGTCGGTCCGCCAGACGCTGGCGCACGCCCAGTGGCCGTCGGACCACCTGACGCTCGAGATCACCGAGACCGCGCTGGTGCGCGCCGACACGATCGCGGCGCGCACGCTGCGCGACCTGGAGTCAGCCGGCATCCGGATCGTGCTGGACGACTTCGGCACGGGGTTCTCGTCGCTCTCCTGGCTAAAAGAGCACCCCGTCGACGCGATCAAGATAGATCGCAGCTTCGTCTCCGGGCTGGCCGAGGACTCGCGCGATCAGGCGATCGTGTCCTCGCTGATCGGCCTGGCCAAGGCGCTCGGCTGCACGGTGACCGCCGAGGGCGTGGAGAACGAGGAGCAGCTGGCCACGCTGCGCCTGCTCGAGTGCGAGCGGGTTCAGGGCTTCCTGCTCGCTCGCCCGCTGGCCCCCGAGAAGCTGCAGGCGCTCCTCGCCTACGGCGACGACGCGGATCCGCAGACCGCCGTCATTCGGCCGATAGAAGCCACCACTGACCTTGCTGACCTCCGTCGGATAGCTCGAATTCGACATCTCCGTGGGCCAGTGCCTGCACCGTCCCGTCGTCCAGCGGTGCATCGACGCCCCGCAGACAGGTGATCAGCTCGGCATCGTGGGCGAGCTGCTCCAGCACCTCGCGTAGCGCCTCGCGCGGCCTGCCCCACGCGACGATCTCCTGTTCGATGTAGCCGACGGCGTCGCCGGCGCGGAAGCGCCCTTCGCTGTCGTCGATCCGTGCCGGCGCCACCGCCCCGGTGCGGACGCGTTCGAGCGCGTTGCGCATCGCCTGCGCGTTCTGGGCCGCGTCGAGCGTGGGGTCGAGGGTGACCGCAGCCGCGAGTCCGGCCTGAGGAGAGACGGACGGCACGACCGACACCGCCTTGTCCGACAGCTGGGCGGCGCGCCGCGCGGCCGCCAGGGCGTCGGAGCTGTTGGGCAGGACCACGACCTGTTCGGCTCTGGAGGCGTGAATCGCGGATAGAACGTCGAGGCTGCTCGGGTCCAGGCGCGGGCCCCCGTCCAGCGCACGCACCCCCAGGCTTTCGAACAGCGAGCGCATTCCCGCCCCACTCGTCACCGCGATCGCGTCGCAGATCGCCGGCTCGGGCACGCTCGCGCGCTCCTCGCGCTGCTCCACCTGAGCGCGCATATCGGCGACGTCGAGGTGCGAGATCGTCCCGTGGGGAGAGAACAACGCGGTGGCCGCGTCCGGATCGTCGGTGTGCACGTGCACCTTGAGCGTGGCCTGATCCCCGACGATCAGGACCGAGTCCCCGAGCCGCTCCAAGGCCGGGCGAAACCAACGGGGCTCGAGCTCGGCAGCGGTGACGGCGAAGCTCGTGCAGTAGCGATAGGTGGTCGAGGAGTGCTGGGGCCGCGTGACCTGAAGCCGCCCTGGGGGTGGGTGGGTCCCATTCTCTGCCGGCGGGCGCGCTCCGCCCTGCAGCGCGCCGATGATCCCGCCGAACACGAGCGTCAGCGCGTATCCGCCGGCGTCGACGACCCCGGCTCGGCGAAGCGCGGGCAGCAGGTCGGGCCCGCGCTGCAGCGACCCCTCCCCCGCCTCGAGCGCGCGCCCGACGAGCGCCGCGATCACCGCGTTCTGCATCTCGGCGTTCGCATCGGCGGGCAGCCTGGCGTCGGGCATGCGGGCGAGATCCGACGCGATCTGCACGCCCATCTCGCGGGCCACGGTCAGGATCGTCCCCTCGACCGGCTCGCGCACCGAGCCGTAGGCCTGGTCCACCGCGCGGGCCAGGGCGGCGCTGATCAGGACCGGATCGACCAGCTCGCCCGGCCGGCTCGCGAGCTCCTCGGCCGCCCCGCGGATCAGCTGCGAGAGGATCACGCCCGAGGTCCCGCGCGCGCCCAGCAGCGCGGCGCGAGCCACCGAGGCGACGATCTCGTCTCGGCTGATCCGCTCGACCGTGATCTCGGGGGACAGGGTGGCGAGCCGGTCGAGCTCGTCCAGGACGGCCCGGAGCGTCAGCACCATGTTGTCGCCGGTGTCGCCGTCGGGCACCGGGAAGATGTTGAGCTCGTTGACCTGCTCGCGGCGCGCCTCGAGCGCCGCAAGTCCCGCTTCGAGCAGCGCGCGGAAGCGCAGCAGGCTCGGATCCGACCCGGGAGCCGAATCCGGGTCGGCGGCCGTCACGCGGCCTTGGTGACCTTTCCGGCCTTCAGGCAGCGCGTACATACGTACACGCGTCGGGGCGTGCCGTTGTCATCGATCCGAACGCGCTGAAGGTTCGGGTCGAAGCGGCGCCTGGTGGCGACCATCGAGTGGCTTCGGCTGTTGCCGAAGGCCGGCCCCTTGCTGCATACGTGACACACCTTTGCCATGGCCGGCGAGTATAGCTTCAGACGTGTTTTGACCCCCGCGCTGTGGGCCCGATCTTGCGGGCCAAACCAGGTCTTTCTGTGAAAGTCCTCGGCGATTCGTATTCTTCGGTACGGGTAATGAGGCGTTTCGATGGGTGATCGATCCCACGCGGACGCTGGCGTCCAACGGGAGTTGGGGCTCCCGGGGCGCTACGAGCCGCTCCGCCACATCGCCACCGGCGGCATGGCCTCGGTGTGGTGCGCGCGCGACCAAGCGCTCGGCCGCAACGTCGCGATCAAGCTGCTCGCCGAGCGGTTCGCCGATGACGAGGCCGGCGCGTCGCGGTTCATGCGCGAGGCGCGCGCGGCGGCTCGCCTGTCCGGCCACCCCAACGTGGTGATGATCTACGACGTGGGCGAGACCGACCCCGGCGCCGGAGACGGTCCGCGCGCATTCATCGTGATGGAGTACCTCGCCGGCGGGACGGTGGCCGACGCGCTGCGGGTCGACTCGGTCCGGCGGGTGCACACCGTGAAATGGCTCCATGAGGCGTCCTCCGCGCTCGACTACGCCCACAGCCGGGGCGTCCTTCACCGCGACATCAAGCCCGCCAACCTCCTGCTCGACCGCGATCGGACGCTGCACGTCGGCGACTTCGGCATCGCCCGGCTCGGCACCGAGGACACGATCACCGCGAGCGGGCAGGTGCTCGGAACCGCGTCCTACCTGGCGCCCGAGCGCGCGCTTGGCCGGGCCGCCATCGAGGCCAGTGACCGGTACTCGCTCGCGGTCGTCGCCTACGAGCTGCTCGTGGGCGAGCGGCCGTTCACCTCCTCCCACTTCGCCGCTCAGGCCCGCCAGCACGTCGAGGACGAGCCGCCGGCCGCCAGCCACCGCAACCGAGCCCTGCCGCCCACCGTCGACGCCGTGCTTGCCCGCGGCATGGCCAAGCGGCCCGAGCAGCGCTGGCCGACCGCGCAAGAGTTCGCCCAGGCCCTCGAGTCCGCGCTGCGCGAGCCAGCCACGCGACCGATCCGCGCGGTGACGCCATCCGGGACCGAGCCGCACCGGCGGCGCAGCGCGACATCACCCCGGGCGGACGCGCATCGCCAGCCCACGGCGACGGCGGACGCGCATCGCCAGCGCACGGCGACGGCGGACGCGCATCGCCAGCGCACGCCGACGGCGCCCCCGGCGAACTCGCGCCGGCGGCGGCGCTGGCGCGGCCCCCGCGTTTCGGCCGTGGCCGCTCTGGCGGCCGCCGCGATCGTCGCGGTCGCCGTGGCCGGAACGATCGGAAGCGGAGGCGGACAGCCGGCGCACTCCTCGATCGCCGCCGCGCGGCGATCCGGACCGAGCGTCACGACGACGGCAAAGCGCCCCGCAGCACCGGCGAAGCCCGCCCCGAGCACCCACACCACCCAGAGCACCCCGACGACGCCGACCGTGACCGACACCCCGGCGGCGGCCACGACGCCGGCACCGACCGCCGAGACCCTCGAGGCCCAGGGCCACCAGCTGATGGACGAGGGGAACTACACCGCGGCCGTTTCGGTGCTGCGCCAGGCGGTCGCTGACGCCTCCCCGAACAGCCTGACCTACGCCTATGCGCTTTATGACCTCGGCCGCTCGCTGCGGCTCGCCGGCGACCCGCGGCAAGCCGTGCAGGTCCTCTGGCAGCGCCTCCAGATCCCCAACCAGACCGGTGTCGTCAGGCAGGAGCTCCAGCTCGCCCTGGTCGCGCTCGGCCAGCAGGCGACGGGTGGAGCGTCCGGCGTCTCCGGCGCGTCCGGCGCACCCGGGGCGCCCGGGGCGGGAGGGCCGCCGTGGTCCCATGGCCACCATCCCGGGCCTGGCGGCGGTCCCCCGGCCGGGCCCGGCCCAGGGCCGGGCCAGGGTGGTCCCGGCGGCGGTAACGACCAGGGCGACTAGGCAACCCGCGCAGGCCGGACCGCGGCGGGGCGGTTCGTTGTGTCTCGGTCACGACGCAGCGGACGGGTCACGCGACCGGTGCCTGAACTTCGGCGATTCAGTTGACGTATCCGAGACTCAATCGCCAGAGTTTGCTCGATTCACGCGGTGCGTGCACACGCAGCTGATTGCCCCTTGTGAGCCGGTCACAACGGCCACGAGTTATGCGACACCCACTCGAGCGGGAGTTTTATCCCAAGCGCGCGAGCTCGTCCTTGACCGCCACTGAGGCAAGCGCGGCCTCGGCGGCGCTGCGACCGGTGTCGCGCTTGACCCCGCCGGCTACGCGCTCGAGCGCCTGAGCCATCGTGTCCACGGTCAGCACGCCGAAGCCGCACGGCACGCCGGTCTGGAGCTGGACCTCCTGGATGCCGCGCGCCGCCTCGCCGCACACGTAGTCGTAGTGGTCGGTGTCGCCGCGAATGACCGCTCCCAGGCACACGACCGCGCCGTAACGCCCCGACTCCGCCGCGAACTTGGCCACGACCGGCAGCTCGAACGCGCCCGGCACCTCGAAGCGATCGATCTCGGTCGAGTCAACGCCGGCCTCCTCGAGGGCCGCGCGGGCGCCTGACTCCAGCTTGTCGGCCAGCTCGGTGTAGAAGCGCGCGATGCAGAGCGCGACGCGGGGCTCGCTCATTCTTCGGGAGGCAGGTGGCGCCGGCGGTCGTGCTCGTACTCGTCGTGGAGCATCTCCTCGTCGAGCGCCAGCCCCTGGTGATGGAGCGTGTGCCCGAGCCGGTCGCGCTTAGCTCGGAGGTAGGCCTCGTTGTGCGGGTTGGGGACGTGCTGGATCGGAATCTGGTCGACCACCGAGAGCCCGTAGCCGGCCAGCCCCGAGATCTTCTTGGGGTTGTTGGTAAGGATCCGGATGCTGGTCAGGCCCAGGTCGACCAGGATCTGGGCGCCGATGCCGTAGTCGCGCAGATCCGCCGGCAACCCGAGCCGCAGGTTGGCGTCGACCGTGTCGAGCCCCTCCTCCTGGAGCTTGTACGCCCGCAGCTTGTTGAGCAGACCGATCCCGCGGCCCTCCTGGCTCAGATAGAGCAGCACCCCAAGTCCCTCGGAATCGATCATTGAGAGCGCCGACTCCAGCTGCTCCCCGCAGTCACAGCGCAGCGAGTGGAAGACGTCTCCGGTCAGGCACTCCGAGTGGACCCGGACCAGCACGTCCTCGCAGCCCTCGACGTCGCCCTTGACCAGCGCCACGTGGTGCTTGTTGTCGACCAGCGAGCGGTACCCGACCGCGGTGAAGTCGCCGAACGCGGTCGGCAGCCGGGTGGAGACGACCCGCTCGACGAGCTTCTCGTGCCGACGCCGGTAAGCGATCAGGTCGGCGATCGTGATCATCTTCAGCTGGTGCTTCCAGCAGTACGCGGCGAGGTCCTCGCCGCGGGCCATCGAGCCGTCCTCGTTCTGGATCTCGCAGATGACCCCGGACGGGTTGAGCCCGGCGAGACGCGCGAGGTCGACCGACGCCTCGGTGTGTCCGGTCCGCTCGAGCACGCCGCCGGGCTTCGCCTTGAGCGGACGCACGTGGCCAGGCTTGACGAGGTCCTCCGGACCCTTGGTTGGGTCGATGGCGACCTGCATCGTGCGGGCCTGGTCGTAGACGCTGATGCCCGTCGTCACACCGTCGCGCGCCTCGATCGTCACCGTGAACGGCGTCTGGTGCGAGCTCTCGTTCTTGAGCGTCATCAGCTCCAGGCCGAGCTCATCGCAGCGTTCGGGCGTCATGGCAAGGCAGATCCACCCGCCGGCCTGGCGGGTCATGAAGTTGATCGCGTCCGGGGTGATGAACTGCGCCGCCATGACGAGGTCGCCCTCGTTCTCGCGATCCTCGTCATCGACGACGACGATCATCTTGCCGGCGACGATGTCCTCGAGTGCGTCCTCGATCGTGGCGAACGGAGTCTGGACCGAGCTCATCGACCCACCGCCATCAGCTTCTCGACGTATTTGGCCAACACGTCCACCTCCAGGTTCACTCGGTTGCCCGCACCGGCGCTACCGAGGTTCGTGCGCTCCAGCGTCTCCGGGATGAGAGAGACAGTAAACGATCGGTCATCGAGCGCCGACACGGTCAGAGACACGCCGTCCACCGCGATCGACCCCTTCTCGATCACATAACGCAACAGCTCACGCGGAGCTTCGATCCGAATGCGCCGGGAGAAGCCGTCCTGCACGACGTCCGCGATCGTCCCGATGCCGTCGACGTGCCCCTGGACGACGTGCCCCCCAAGGCGGTCGGTCGCCCGCAGCGGCAGCTCCAGGTTGACCTCGGACCCGGCGGACAGACCAGCCAGAGATGAGCGATCAAGCGTCTCGTTCATCGCGTCGGCCTCGAACGAGCCGTTGCTCAGCGAAACCGCGGTCAGGCAGACGCCATTGATCGCGATCGAGTCACCCGGATCGAGCTCGCCCACCAGCGTCGTCTCGATCGTGATGCGGGCCCCCGCATCGTCACGGTCAACTGCGACCACACGACCGAGCGACTGAACCAGTCCGGTAAACATTTCGACGCCCTACCACTCTTTGATGCGCGCGGACACCAGCAGATCCGCGCCCACGCGCTCGCATTCGAGGGTCAGGGCACGGGCGGCGTCGGCGATCGCGTCGACGCCTTCGCCTTCGAGCGGATCACGGGCGGTCCGCCCGCCCAACACCATCGGCGCCAGGAACAGCCGCATCTCGTCGACCTCGCCGGCGTCGAGGAACGCGCCGGCCAGGTGCGGGCCGCCCTCGAGCAGGATCGACCCGATCCCGTCCGCGCCGAGCTGGTCGAGCGCGGAGCGCACGCGAGCGGGCTCGTTCTCCCCCGTGGCCACGATCACATCGGCCCCGTGGGTGGCCAGCGCGTCTGTGGCCGTTCGCGGTGCGGCACGTGAGACGACGACGGTCAGCGGGATCTGGCGGGCGTCGCGCACGAGCTGGGAGCTCAGCGGAAGGCGCGCCAGCGAGTCGAACACGACCCGACGCGGCTGGCGCGGAGATCCGGCACCGTCCACCCCGGCCGCCGCGGAGATCCGGGCGGTGAGCTGCGGGTCGTCGGCCAGCGCGGTCCCGATGCCAACCGCCACCGCGTCGGACTCAGCCCGCCAGTGGTGCGCGAGTTGCCGGCTCTCCTCACCTGAGATCCACTTCGAGTCGCCCCCGCGCGTGGCGACCTTGCCGTCGAGCGTCATCGCCGACTTGAACAGCACCCACGGCCGCCCGGTACGGGCATGCTTGCGGAACGGCTGGTTGAGCAGGCGGGCGCGGACGGCCAGCTCGCCGTCGGCCACCACGACCTCGACCCCCTCGTCGCGCAGGATCCCCAGCCCGCGCCCGGAGGCGTGCTCTGAGGGGTCATCGGAGGCGACGACCACCCGTCCGATGCCGGCCTGCCGGATTGCGTCGGTGCACGGGGGAGTGCGGCCGTGGTGGCAGCACGGCTCAAGCGAGACGTAGAGGGTGGCGCCGGTCAGATCGCTGCCGTCGGTGTCCCGGATCGCCTCGACCTCGGCATGTGGGCCCCCCAGAGCCCCGTGAAAGCCCTCCCCGAGCACCTGATCCTGGCGGCCGATGACGGCGCCCACCAGCGGGTTCGGGCTGACCCGCCCGGAGCCGCCTCGGGCCAGGTCGATCGCGCGGGCCAGGTGGCGGCGATCGATCTCGGTGGTAGCAGACATGGCGGCTTTCAGGATATGACCCTTGGTAAAGAAGACTGAAGGTTGGCGGCGGCGGCCCGCTGGTTCGTAAATTGCGCGCGAGGGAGATCGTCCGGGGCCTCTCCCGCTACCGTTTCATGGGCACCCTCGGCGCTCGAAGCGCTCCGTTTTGCCGGACAGCTCGTTTCAGACTCGCAGCCCGGCTCACCGCCCCATGAAGCTCATCATCCAGATCCCCTGCTTCAACGAGGAACAGCAGCTCCCGACGACACTCGCCCGGCTGCCGCGTGAGGTGGCGGGCGTGGACGTGGTCGAGTGGCTGATCATCGACGACGGCTCAACCGACCGGACCGTGGAGGTCGCCAAGGAGCACGGTGTCGAGCACATCGTGCGCCTGACCAACAACAAGGGCCTGGCCGCCGCGTTCCAGGCCGGGCTCGACGCGGGCCTGAAGCTGGGCGCGGACGTGATCGTCAACACCGACGCCGACAACCAGTACGAGGGTTCCGACATCCCCAAGCTGCTGGCCCCGATCCTGCGCGGGGAGGCCGACATGGTGGTGGGCGACCGCCAGGTGGGGACGATCGCTCACTTCTCGGCGGGCAAGAAGCTGCTCCAGAAGCTCGGCTCGTGGGTGGTCCGGCATGCCTCCTCGACCGAGATCCCCGATACCACCTCCGGGTTCCGGGCCTACAACCGCGAAGCCGCGCTCCAGGTACAGGCGGTCTCCAAGTTCACCTACACGCTCGAGACGATCATCCAGGCCGGGCGGCTGCAGGTGGCCGTCGACCATGTCCCGATCCGCACCAATCCCAAGACGCGCGAGTCGCGGCTGTTCCCCTCAACCGCCGCCTACGTCCGCCGCAACGCGCTGTCGATCTTCCGCGTCTACTCCCAGTACCAGCCCCTGCGGGTGTTCTGGACCGGAGCCGTGATCCTCGGCGCGGCCGCGCTGGCGATCTTCATCCGCTTTCTCGTCTTCTTCGTGCAACATCCCGATGCCGGCACCCGCCACATCCAGGAGCTGATCGCGGGCGGCGTGCTGTTCAACGCGGCCATGCTGCTCGGGGCGCTCGGCGTGATCGGCGATCTGCTCGACGCCCAGCGGACGCTGTCGCAGCGCACCTTCGAGCGGGTGCGCCGGATCGAGCTTCAGCTCGGCGTGGGGCCCTCGCACTACGAACGCGGAGCGCCGGCGGCTGGCTCCGAGGCCGATGCAGCGGATGAGGAAGGCTCCGTGCGCGAGCAGTCGGGTCCCCCGGACCGCAGGGCACTCGAGGTATGAGCTCCGGCCCCGCCCCAACCGGCGGGCGCTCGGCCTCGGTGCCCACCGGCAACACGTTCGACAAGTACGGCTCGACCAATCCGGTGGTCCGGCGGTTGATGTCCGGGTTCGAGCGCAGGCTGGACGTCCTGTTCGCGTCCGCGGCACCACGATCGGTGCTCGACGTGGGGTGTGGCGAGGGAGTCCTCACCTACCGGTGGGCCCAGCAACTCGGCGAGAAGCCGATTGTCGGGATCGACCTGGCCGATACCAAGCTCGAGGCGCAGTGGCGGACCCGTCGCCGCGAGAACCTGGAGTTCCGCACGATGGACGTCGACGGCCTGCGCTCATTTCCGGATCGGTCGTTCGATTTGGCCGCGGCGATCGAGGTGCTCGAACATGTGCCCGATCCCGAGCAAACCCTGGCCGAGATGGCGCGCGTAGCGGAGCGATACCTGCTCGTCTCGGTCCCGCGCGAGCCCCTGTGGCGCGCGCTCAACCTGGCCCGGGGCGCCTACGTGCGCGATCTGGGCAACACGCCGGGGCACCTGAACCACTGGTCCAAGCGGGGCTTCATCCGCACCGCGTCGCGCTACGGCGAGATCGCCGAAGCGCGCTCGCCGTTTCCGTGGACGATGCTGCTCGTGCGTGTGTCCTGATGGCGGCCGCACGGCCTCCGGCGCCTCCGAAGGCGGCGCAGCCCGGTCCCGGCGACCCGGACCGGACCGCCGACAGCCAAGGGGTGACCGGGGAGCAGAGCTCTCAGCCGTCGTTCGCCTCCGGGGCCCGAATCCTCTCGATCGGGATCGCCTCGACCGGCATCTTCACGTTCCTGTACCTGGCCACGGCCAGCCACGTGCTCGATCCGGCCTCCTACAGCCGCATCTCGCTGTGCTGGGCGGTCATGTTCGTGATCCTGTCGGTGATCTACCGGCCGGTCGAGCAGCTGCTCTCGCGGATGATCGCCGACCGCCGGGCCCGCGGCCTGCACGGTCACCCACTCCGGATCCCGGCCACCATCCAGTTCGGCTTCGCCTCGATCTTCCTGATCGTCGCACTGCTCATGCGCGACGAGATCGAACAGGGGATGTTCGACGGCTCGAGCGCCCTCTACTGGATCCTGGTCGTCGGGGTCCTGGCCTACTCGGCGAGCTACTTCGCGCGCGGCTGGCTGGCCGGCCATCAGCGCTTCGCCCTGTACGGCGGGCTGGTGTTCCTCGAGTCGACCTCACGCTTTCTGTTCGCGCTCGCGGCGGCGATCGGCATCACCTCGGGACAGGGGGCGGTCGGGCTCGGCATGGCGGTGGCGCCGTTCGCCTCGTTGTGCGTGATCCCGTTTGCCTTCTCCCGCATCCGCGTCGCTGAGCCGGCCGAGGTTGCGGTGGCGGACGCGGCCGGCGAAGGCCCGGCCCACGCAGAGCTCGAGGCGATGGCCACCGACCCTGACCTCAAGCTCAAGCACGGGGCGGGTTTTGCCGTATCCGTGGTCGGGATCATGCTCGCCGAGCAGACGTTGATGAATGCCGGCGTGCTGATCGTGGCAGCCAAGGCGGGCAGCACGGCTGGGTTGACCGTCGGGATCACCGGGTTCGTGTTCAACGTGATGCTGATCGTGCGCGCGCCGCTGCAGCTGTTTCAGGCCATCCAGACCTCGATCCTGCCTCACCTGACCGGTCTGGAGGTGCGCGAGAGCTCGGAGGAGTTCGGTCGCGCGATCCGCATCACGGTCCGGGCGATCGCGGTCTTCGCCGGCGCGGTCGCGATCGGCCTGCTCGCGATCGGGCCGTTCGTGATGACCGCGCTGCTGGGCAACAAGGGCTTCAGCTACGACCGCTGGGGTCTGGCCCTGGTGGGCCTTGGGATGGGGCTGCATCTGGTCTCGGGCACCCTGAATCAGGCCGCGCTGGCCCGGGGCCGGGCACGCCTGGCCGCGATTGCCTGGCTGTCGGCCGCCGCGCTCTACGTCGCCTTCATGCTCACCCCGGCGATCAGCTCCGAGGTGACCCGGGTCGAGGTCAGCTACTTCACCGCCACGCTGGTGCTGTGCGGGCTGCTCTCGCTGGTGTACCGCCGCGGACCGCTGCCGGCCGCCGTGCGACCAACGCTGTGAGGCGAGGGCTGGATCAGCCGGCGCTCAAGGACTTGCAGACCGGCTCCTTGGCCGCCGCCCGCTCGATGTCCGGGTTGCTGAGGCCGCTGGCGTCGATGTTGTTCAGCGACGCGCGCACGTTGGCGTTGAGCGCCTGGGCGGCGGTCTTGTAGGAGGACGCAGAGTCGGTCGGTAGCGAGCTGGCCTTGGTCGCGGCCGCGTGCATCGCGTCTCGCAGCTGGGTGAACGCTTTGACGATCTCGTTGGCCACGGATTGGCCGCCCGAGATGTCGGGCGTTCCGGCCGAGCTGATTCGCGTTACCGCCTGGTCGGCGTCCTTGGAGACCGCGGCCAGGAAGCCCTCCAGGGTCTTCTTGGCCTGAGCTGCGCTCGCCGCGGTCGAGCCGCTCAGCGCCTGGGTGCGCGTGATCACGTCGTGCTCGAGCGGCGAGATCGCCGAGCAAACCGTCTTCACATACGTCGCGGTGTCGACCTTCGAGGAGCTGCTCGATCCACACCCGGTGCAGAGAGCGAAGACGACCGCCAGCCCGATGGCGGCGCGGAGGATGGCCAGATGCACCATGGTCAGGCTAGTCGATGATTCCGCGGCCCGCACCGACGAGGCCTTCTGGCGAGATCGAATCCGTCAGCGCGCGCCGGCGGCCGCGGCGATGGCGGCGTAGGCCGCGGCGGGGTCAGCCGTGCCGAACACCGCCGAGCCGGTGACGAGCAGATTCGCGCCGGCTTCAACGCACGCCGCGGCCGTCCCGACATGGACGCCCCCGTCCACCTCGAGGGCGACGCGATCCGGCAGCGCGGCGCGCATCCGGGCCATCTTGTCCAGCGACCAGGGGATGAACTGCTGGCCGCCCCAGCCCGGGTTCACACTCATGCAGAGAGCTAGATCGAGCATCTCGTGGGCGATCTCGTCCAGGCTTGAAGCCGGTGTCGCCGGGGTGATTGCCGCGCCCGCCGTGCAACCCGCCTCCCGGATCGTCTGAAGCGCGTAGTGGACGTGCGGAGTCGCCTCGATGTGGATCGTGATGTTGTCCGCGCCGGCCTTGGCGACCTCGCCCACGTAGTGCTCGGGGCGCTCGATCATCAGGTGCACGTCTATGACCGCGCCCGCGGCGTGCACCTGGTCGGCGAGCGCCTCGACGATCAGCGCCCCGAAGGTGATCGGCGGCACGAAGTGGCCGTCCATGACGTCGACGTGGATGACCCGGGCGCCGGCAGCGAGAACTTCGGCGACCTGCTCGCCCAGCCGGGCGAAGTCGGACGCCAGGATCGAGGGCGCGAGCCGCCGCTCGCGCAGCAGGCTGAGCGTGTCCTCGGAAGGAGTTTGGCTCTGTGTCGCCACTTTCAGTGTTCGCTCATACGGCCCGGAGCATGCTGCCATGGCAGTGGTTGCAGGCGACCACTGCCGTGCTCGACATGCGCACGATCGTTGAATGCTCGCCGCAATTCGGGCATACGGACACGAGCTCGTACCGCTGCAAGCAGTAGACGCACCGGTAGCGCCCGGGCGCCGCGGTCGGACGCAGCCACGGCTCGCCGCAGTTGGGACACTCCGGGCCTAATTTAAGCGAGGACTCGGTCAACCTGGTCGTAGGGTAACTGGAGGGGGCGGCGGCGCCTCACGCCGGCGCCACGACGCCGCCGCTACCGGCACGGGCGGCGGCGCCTCAGTGGGACCGCGGGCGATCATCTGATACTCAGCGACGCAGAAGCCGGGCGATGAAGAAGCCGTCGGTCCGGTCGCGGTGGGGAAGCAACTGCACGACGCCCTCAGCTTTGAAGTCCGCATGCTCGGCCAGGAAGCGCTCGATCACGCCCTCCCCCTCCTCCCTGGAAATCGTGCACACCGAGTAGACGAGGGCCCCCTCGGGGGCCAGGACGTGGGCGCCGGCGGCGAGGATCCGGGACTGCACCGCGGCCAGTTCCGCGACCGATTCGGGCCGCGCGCGCCACCGTAGGTCCGGCCGCGACTGAAGCGTGCCAAGCCCGCTGCAGGGAGGATCGACCAGAATCCGGTCAAAAGGGCCGTCCTCCCGCGCGGAGCCGGCGTCGCCAACCTCGACCCGGACGCTTTCGGCTCCCAGGCGCGCGGCGGTGCGCTCGAGCGCCACCGCCCGGCCCGGGTGCCGCTCGACGGCCACGATCTCGCCACTTCGACCCATCAAGGCGGCCAGGTGAGTGGTCTTGCCGCCGGGGGCGGCGCACAGGTCCAGGACGCGCTGCCCCGGCTCGGGGGCAAGGATCCGCGAGACCAGCATCGAGGCCCGCGACTGCGGCTGCACGGCCCCGGAGCGCCACAGCTCCGAGCCCTGGACGTCGAACGGGCCGCCGAGCACGAGCGCCTCGGGCAGGTCGAACGCCGCCCGCCGATCGAGTACCCCGGGCCGGTCGAGTACCCCGGGCCGGTCGAGCACCCCGGGCCGGTCGAGCGACTCAAGCGGCCCGGCGCGACTCGGCACCGGCAGCGCGGCCCCGACGTCCGCGACCGTGGCCACGAGGGTGTTGACCCTGAGCGCCGACTCGGCCGGCTCGTTGACCACCTGCATGAGGGCTCGCGCCTCCTCGGGGCCCAGCTCCTCCCACCACTTGCTGGCCAGCCAGCCAGGCACGGAGTGAAACACCGCCGCCGACTCCGCCGTGTCGTCATTCAGGCGCTCGAGCATGTCCGGCCCATCTCGCGCGCCCCGGCGCAGTACGGCGTTGACCAGCCCGGCGCCGCGCGAGCACTGTTCCTTGGCCAGCTCGACCATCTCGTTCACTACGGCGTAGTCGGCGGCACCGCCGAGATACAGGAGCTCGAACAGGCCCACACGCAGAATCGCCAGCACCGGCGGATCGAGCCGACCAAGCGGGCGTTTGACGAGCTGCCCGGCGACGTGGTCGAGCGTGGCCCGCCGCTGCACGGTCCCATAGCTGAGGGCCATGGCCAGCGCCCGGTCGCGCGGTTCGAGCTCGGCCGCCTCCGAGACGAGTGCGCGGTCGGCGTAGGCGCCCTGCTCGAACACCCGGCGAACCACGCGCAGGGCGCACGCGCGCGCCGGGGAGACGCGGCCACAGGCGCGGGCGGCGGACGGGTTTGTCATCTACGAACGCCGGCCCCGGAGGTAGTCCTCGCCGGGCATCGGCCGACGCCCCGGCGGCTGGACGACGAGCAGCTCGAGGGCGCCCTCGGCACAGCCGAGCACGGGCCGCGGCCCCGCGAGCGACACCACGCCGGCCGGCGGGGTGGGCGGGCGATCGTCGACGAGCACGCGCGCGGCGCTCACGCCCAGACGCGTCGAGTCCTCGAGTACCACGTACGCCCCGATGTGCGGCGTCAACGCGCGCACGACACGCTCGAGCTCGACCGCGGACCGGCTCGGATCGAGCTCCCGATCGGTCGGCTCGATCTTCGCCGCGTAGGTCACGCCGGCCTCTTCCTGCTCGACGCACGGGGGCGTCGCATCGAGGGTCCGGACGAGCAGATCCGCCCCCAGCTCCTCGAGCCGGGCGGCCAGGGTCCCGTAAGTGTCCTCAGCCCCGATCGGCTCGCTCGCCTGGGCGCACACCGGCCCGCTGTCCAGCCCGGCCGCCAGACGCATGATCGACACCCCGGTCTGCTGATCGCCGGCCATGATCGCCCGCTCGACCGGCGCCGCGCCGCGCCAGCGCGGCAGCAGCGACGGATGGACGTTCAGCATTTCGAATCGCGACAGCAGCGGCTCGGTGATCAGCGCCCCGAACGCGCACACGCACACGGCGTCGGGCTCCGCGGCTTGGATCGTGCGCAGGGTCGCGTCATCGTTGACCGAGGCCGGCTGCTCGACCGCGATCCCCAGCTCGCGCCCGGCCTCGGCCACCGGTGGCGAGGCCAGCTTGCGACCGCGCCCGCGGGGCCGATCGGGCCGGGTCACGACCAGCACTGGGCGGTGGGACGAGTCGGCCAGGCGGCGCAGCACCGCCGCGGCGAACTCCGAGGTACCGAGGTAAACGGTCCGCACTAAGTCGGGGTAGCCGGGATCGCGCGCCGCGTCGGCCGGAGACGCGCCCGCTAGGCGGCCTGCTGGCCCTCGCGCAGAACGCGCATCGCCTCCTTGCGCTGGTCGCGCGAGGTCCGGTCGAGGATCAGCACCCCGTCGAGATGGTCGATCTCGTGCTGGATAACCCGCGCCTCGAGCCCCGAGGCCTCGATCAGGATCGGCTCGCCGAACTCGTTCTGGGCCCGCACGCGCACGTGCACCGGGCGGTCGACGTCGACCAGCACGCGCGGCAGGCTGAGGCACCCCTCCTCCATGGTCTCGCTGTCGCGGCCCTTCCATTCGATCTCGGGGTTGATCAGCGCTGCGAGCTGGCCGTTCTGCTGGACGCGGTAGACGAGCAGCCGGTGCACGACACCCACCTGCGTTGCCGCCAGACCGACGCCGATCGCGTCGTCCATCAGCTGCCCCATCCGCACGACCTCCTCCCGCAACTCGTCGTCGAAGCGATCGATCGGCCGCGCCTTGGTGCGCAAGACGGGGTCGCCGAAAGTGCGAATCTGCGCCAGCGCGGCGTCACGCCGGGCCGCGGTTTCTGGATCGAGCTCGTGTTCGGGCTCAGGATCGGGCTCGACTCCCGCCTCGGGCTCAGGTTCGAGGCCCTCGTGCGGCTCGGTCTCCGCCTCGGTATAGGTGCGCTCAGAGGACACGCTTTGAGCTTAGTGTCTCACCGCACGGGCTCACTGCGGGTCGACGTCGACGCTGACGCTCACCGCGCGCCGGCCGGCATCGGCCGCGCACGCATCAATGGCGGCGCCCACGGCGCGCACCATCGCCAGGCGGTCGGTGCACTTGATCACCAGCTGGCTCCGCGAGCGGCCCCGCAGGCGGAACAGCGGCGCGGGCCCGAGCACGGTCCCGCCGGCCGGCGTGATCAGCCCGTGCAGACGGGTGGCAAGCGCAAGTGCCGCCTCGGCGTCCTCGCATGAGCACACCACCCTGATCAGTGATCCGAATGGCGGATAGCCGAGCAGCTCGCGACGCCGGAGCTCCTCGGCGATGAACGCGTCGGAATCGTGCCGCGCGGCCAGCCCGAGCGAGCGCGCGTCAGGCGCCAGCGTCTGGACCAGGACGTGAGCGGGCGAGGGGCTGTTGCTGCGCCCCACCCGCCCGGCGAGCTGTGTGACCAGCGCGAACGTCCGCTCCTCGGCGCGGAAGTCCGGGAAGCGGAGCGTCTGGTCGGCGTCGAGCACGACACCGAGGGCCACGTCAGCGAAGTCGTGCCCCTTGGCCACCATCTGGGTCCCGAGCAGTACGCCGCACGGCGCCGCCTCGAACCGTGCCAGCGTCCTGGCCAGGCCGTCCTTGCCGGAAGTGACGTCAGCGTCGAGCCGGAACACGGGGAGCTCCGGCCCGAACGCCTCGCCCAGCTCGTGCTCGACGCTCTCGGTGCCGGCACCATGGCGCGCCACCGCGATCGAGCCGCACTCACCGCAGCGCTCCGGCACCCGCCGGCGATGACCGCAGTGATGGCAGGCGAGGGTGCCCTGGGCACGGTGGAGCACGAGTGCCACCTCGCAGTTGGGGCACATCCACACGTGGCCGCAGCCACGGCAGGAGAGGAAGTTCGACCAGCCGCGACGGTTGAGCAGGACGATCGCCTTGCCGCGGGCGGCTCGCACGTCGGCCAGCGCCATCCGCGTCCGGGGGTGCAGCGAACGATGTCGCCCTCGCATGTCGAGCAGCTCGACCGGCGGCAGGGCGCGGCCGTCGATCCGGTGCGGCAGCCGCAGGCGCATCAGCGTGACCGCGCTCTCCGGCCGGGGCGTCGCTGAGCCGGCGAGCAGCACCGCCCCGTGCTGCTCAGCCCGACGGATCGCGACCGTGCGGGCGTCGTAGCGCGGGTCACCCTCGTGCTTGTAGGAGGCGTCGTGCTCCTCGTCGACCACGATCAGGCCGATGTCTTGCAGCGGCGCGAACACGGCTGAGCGCGGGCCGACGCAAACGCGCGCCTCGCCGGTGCGCAGCCGCAGCCACTCGTCGTGGCGCTCGCCCTGCCCGAGCCCGGAATGGAGCACCGCGACGACGTCGCCGAACCGCGCCTGGAAGCGGCCGACCGTCTGCGGGGTGAGCCCGATCTCGGGGACCAGCACGATCGCGGTCCGCCCGGCCTCCAGGGTCGCCTGCACCGCCTGGAGGTAGACCTCGGTCTTGCCCGATCCGGTCACGCCGTGGAGCAGGAATCGCCTCCCCGCCCCCGCGTCGGCGTCCCCGTCGCCCCGCAAGGCCGCCAGGACAGCATCGAGCGCATCGCATTGCTCAGCGCTCAGCGACGGTGGCGTGTCGAGGCGTCGCCCGACCGCCACCGTCGCCGGCCGCCGCGCCCGGATGTCCCGGCGCAGCGCAACCAGGCCGCGCCCCTCCAGGCGGCGGGCCGTGCCGCTCCCGAGCGCCGCCGCCGGGGCGGCGCCCTCGCGTTCCAGGCGCTCGAGGGTCGCGCGCTGGCGGTCGGTGAGACGCGTGTCATCCTCCAGCGCGCTCCGCCCGGCCTCGGTCAGCTCGGCCACCAGCACCCGCTGGCGCCCGCGGCCGGACGCGAAGCCGGGCGGCAGGACCAGCCCGAGCGCCCGGGCCGGCGTCGAGCAGTACTGCTCCGCGATCCAGCCCGCGAGTTCGACCAGGTCGGGACCGACCCCGGGCGCCAGCACCGCATCCGGCACGAGGAGCCGCTCGGGCTCGAGCTCAGATTCCCGCGCCAGCTCGAGCACCACGCCCAGTGTGGTCTGGCGTCCAAACGGGACTCGCAGCAGCGCGCCGACGCCCACGTCGGCCTGGTCCGGGCGGAGCCGGTAGTCGAATGGCCCCTTGACCGCGCGCGTGCGGGTCAGCGGTTCGACACGGGCGATCAGCGGCAGTGCGGACAAGTTGGAGTGCATAGGGGCCTTGCAGGGTAAAGTCAGGCCAGGATGACGGTCGATCGTCTTCCCGAGAACGCGCGCCAGGGTTCGAAGAGCGACCGTGACCAGGATGGTCTTCCGGCCGCGACGATCCTGTCGATTTGCGACCGTCTGCTCGGCGAGGCCGGGCGGCGCTCGCACCTGTTCGGCTGGCTGCGCGCTCCCGGCGCAGGCGCGGGACAGTGGCTCGCGGTCGACGCCTACTACCCGCGCTCGCGGCTGGTGGTCCTGTGCCGGCCGTCGCCGGCGCCCCACGAAGCCGTCTACCGCGAGCTGATCCCCGCCCACGGACTGGGCCTGCTGACGCTCGACCCGGTCCTGCTGGGCAGCGACCGCGAGGCGGTGCAGGACGGGTTGGCGCGCCAGCTGTCAGATCTCGAGCACGGTCCGCGTCCGCCCTCCCGGCCACGCGAACCGAGTCGTTCGGGAAGAAACTTCAGCATGGGGACAGTTTCTTCCCACGCCCCTGACCCAAGCGCGGCCGAGTGGAGCCGCGTTAGCGTCGAGCGCACACCGGTCGCGCCGGCGGTCCAGCAGGGCCTCGGCCTCGTGGCCGGGATGGCGCTCGCCGCGGTGCTGGTCGCAGAGCTCTACCTCGCGGTGGTGGTCGTGGCGCTCGGTGCCGGGCGGCCGGTGCTCGGGCTGGCGATCGCGCTCGAGGCGTGCTCGCGCGGGCTCGGCACGGTCGCCGCCGAGCGGGCGGGCAAGCGCGGCTGGGCATGCGCCTGCGCGGTGGGCGGCGCTCCGGTGGTGGCTTGGTTCGCGCTGGCGCCGCGTGAGCAGCGCGCGGAGAGCGAGCCCGCGCCACTCGCCGGGCTGCTGGCGGTGCTGGCTGTCGTGGTTGCCCTGCTCGCGCTGCTTATCGGGAGCTGACGAACCGGCGATACGCTCTCTGGGCGGTGGACCTGGAGCCCGGAGAAGAGGTGTTCTTCCACGGCCACCCATCGTGGCGGTCGATGCTCGCGTTCTACCTGCGGGGCCTGATCGCGGCGGTGCTCGCCGGCGTCATCGCCGGGCTGGTCACCAGGATCGCCAACAAGCACGTCCAGACCGGATGGGTCGGCGCGGCGGTGGCGGTGATCTTCCTGGTCGTACTGCTATGGGGGCTGTTCCGGCGGATCACGATCACCTACACGATCACCAACCGGCGCCTGACGATCACCTCCGGCCTCATCTCACGCGAGATGCACGAGACCCGGCTCGAGCGCGTGCAGAACGTGAACTCGCTCCAGCGCCCGCTCGAGCGCCTGTGCCGGGTGGGGACGGTCGACTTCGACACGGCCGGGGGCGCCGCCTACGACTTCAGATTCCGGGGCGTCGACAACCCCCGCCAGATCGTCCGCACCGTCGACCGGGCGCTGCACGACCTCCGGCTCACCCACCCCCAGGTGTGAGTGGCCCCGGCCCATAAGTCCGAACTCGGCCACCCGCATTTGCCGAGTTCGCTGCCCTGGCCCACATACGCGACTGACAGGAATTCATCGCCGGGAGGGCGGCGAGTTACGGGTTATGGGCCGCGGGCGGGCAGCCAGGCGTAGCCGGCGGCGCTAGGACTGGACCGCAGTGGCGCCCAACCCGGCGGCTTCGCGCAGCGCGGCCGCCTTGTCGGTCCGCTCCCACGTGAAGTCGTGGTCCTCGCGACCGAAGTGACCGTACGCCGCGGTCTTCTGGTAGATCGGGCGATGCAGGCGCAGGTACTGGCGAAACGCGCCTGGGCGCAGGTCGAAGTGCTCGCCGATCAGCTCGAGGATCCGCGAGCGCCCGATCTTCTCGGTCCCGAAGGTCTCGACCATCACCGACACCGGATGCGCGACCCCGATCGCATACGCGACCTGCACCTCGAGCCGGTCCGCGAGCCCGGCCGCGACCAGATTCTTGGCCACGTAGCGGGCGGCGTACGCGGCGCTCCGGTCGACCTTCGACGGATCCTTGCCGCTGAACGCGCCGCCGCCGTGACGGGCCATGCCGCCGTACGTGTCGACGATGATCTTGCGTCCGGTGAGCCCGCAGTCGCCCATCGGCCCGCCGATCACGAACCGGCCCGTCGGGTTGACCAGCAGTGCGCGGTGCAGCTTGCGCGCGTCGTAGAGCTCCTCCGGCACCACCGGCTGGACGACCTGCTCCCACAGGTCGTCCTTCAACAGCGACTCGGCGCCGTCACGATGCTGGGTCGAAATCAGCACCTTCTCGATTTCGGCCGGGCGGCCGTCCACGTAGCGCACGGTCACCTGCGTCTTGCCGTCCGGACGCAGGTAGGGCAGGATCTCCGCCCGCCGCACGTCGGCCAGCCGCTTGGCCAGCTTGTGCGCCAGCGAGATCGGCAGCGGCATCAGCTCCTCGGTCTCGTTGGACGCGTAGCCGAACATCATTCCCTGATCACCCGCGCCGGCCAGGTCGAGCTCGTCGTCATCGCCGGGATCGACGCGCGACTCCCAGGCCCGGTCCACCCCCTGGGCGATGTCCGGCGACTGCTTGTCGATCGCGTTGATGACCGCGCAGGTGTGATAGTCGAAGCCGTACTCGGCGTTCGTGTAGCCGATCCGCTTGATCGTGTCCCGCGCCACGTCCTGGATGTCAACGTAGGTCGTGGTCGTGATCTCCCCTGAGACCACCACCAGCCCCGTGTTGACAAGCGTCTCGCACGCCACCCGGCCCGCCGGGTCGTCGCGCAGCACCGCATCCAGCACCCCATCGGAGATCTGATCGGCGACCTTGTCGGGATGACCCTCGGTCACCGACTCCGAGGTGAACAGAAACTCGTTGTCAGCCAGCATGCTCATTGGATCTCGAACGTCAGCTCCGTCGTCGTGTCCCTCCCCTGACTCGTCGAGCTCAGACCGATCGCGCGGATCTTCGAGAGGTCCGGCAGCAGCTCGCGCGTTCGCACGCCGCTCGTCAATCCCGTCTGCGCCCCGAGGCTTAGGAGATTGGTGAAGTCGCCAAAGAGTAGCGAGGACACCTGGCCCGACCCGGCCGGAAGCACCGCGTGGTAGGCAGCCTCATCGGACAGCGCGTGGCTGCGCTGCGCCACCCCCTCGATCGCCTGGACGCTCGTCGACACGACCGCCAGCCCGTCGAACACCCCGTAGTCGACCTGCAGGCCGGGCCCGAGCTGGAGCTCGTGCACCGTGGTGCCCGCCATCTGAGCGTCGGCGAGCTCCGGCACCTGACCTGCGATCGAGCCGCTCGAGGGTGTGAAGAGCGAGGTGAGCGGGCCCTCCAGCGACGCGAGCTCGCCCTGCGCCGCCGCCTGGTTGCCCACCCGAGCCACGATCAGCAGAGCCGGCGAAGGTCCAGGCGAGAGCGCCACCGCGGTCTCGCCGTCGAAGACCGAGAGCACACTCCGGACGTTCACGCCCTGCGCGGTGAGCGCCGCTCCCAGGCGACCGAGCAACGGGCCCACGTTGGCGCCGATTCCGGCGAGCGCACCCGCCTTCAGGAGCTCGGGAGCCACCCGGTCCAGGCCGCGCACGTCGAGCATCAGCGTCGAGCCGGCGGGCAGGACCGATTGGAGGGTCGGCGTGAATGAGACCGCGCTCCGCGTGGCGGCGGCACTCATCACGCTATGGATGAGCACCTGCGCGCCGGACGAGGCGGGCGAGAGCGAGAGCGCGGTACCGACGGTCCCCGGGCGGTCGAGTAGCAGCCCGATCGCCCCGGCCAACCCGGTCCGGCCCGACAGCAGGCGCGTGATCCCAGCCGCCGGCAGGTAGGCGTCGAGCACCCGGCCCGCCGGTTCGCTTGCCGCCGCGTGCTCGTAGGCGGCGTTAGCGGCCAGCGACGGCGCCCGTCCGCGCGCTGCGGCGATCGCGGCCCGGACACCGCTGCTCGGGCCGGCGACGAGGTAATGCCCGACGAGCGCGATCTCGCTGCCCGAGGGGTAGGCGAGCAGTCGGACGCCGTCGTAGTCGCCGGCGGATGCCGTGCCCGCCGAGCTCAGGAACGCTTGCGCGCGGACGCGATTGGCGACGTCGAGGACGAGCAGCGTCGGCGCGCTCGCGCCCGTGCTCGGGAGCACCGCCAGTGCCGCTTCCTTGCCCAGCCACGGCCGTACCTGCGAGTCGAAGTCGACATTGCCCCCGCTGCCCAGGGCGCTGTCCACGCGGTTCACGAGCGCCGCGTAGAGAAGCGGGTAGCCGGGGAACCGGCTGGCCAGGCGGCGCGCTGCCTGCACGGCCGGCCGCGACGGGTCGGTGGACAGGTGCACGTAGGCGAGCACGTCGGCCGGAACCACGCGGGCGGCGCCGGTGGCCGGCGGCTCCGTACCGGACCCCCCGAGCACGAGCCAGCCGGCGCTGGCCAGGGCGAGCAGGACGCCAACGACGGCCAGGGCCAGCAGCCGACGGCGGCGGCGGGCCACCGGCGCGGGCGGTGGCGAGACCCGCGGCACCCATCGCCGGTTGCCCCGGGCGGTGGGCGTCGATCGGGGTGGCGTGAGGGCAGACATCGACGCCCATCACTGAAGCATTGTTGGGCAGGTTTTGCGCCGGTTCCGGGGCTCAGGCGGCGGCCGCGCGCCGACGGCCGCCAGGTGCGCGGCGCTCGCTGCGCTCGACGAAGTCGATGATCACCGGGACGCCTTCGAAGTGGTATCGCTCGCGCAGGCGGTTCTCGATGAAGTAGGCGTAATCCCGGGTCACGCGGCCACGCGAGTTGACCTGGATCGCGAACCGAGGCGGGCGCTCGCCGGTCTGGGCCATGAACAGCAGCTTGAGGCGGTGCCCGCCGCGGGCCTGTCCCCCGACCGGAGGCTGGCGGGCCGCCGTCACGTCGGAGAGGAAGCGGTTGAGCTGCGGCGTGGGGATCCGCGCGCCGCGGCGGTCGGCCAGCGCGATCGCCTCGGCCAGTAGCCGCTGCATGTTGCGCCCCGTCTTGGCGCTTGCGGTCAGTACCCGGGGGCGGAGTCGGAGCTTCTGATGCGCCCGCGCGCGCTCGTGGTCCAGGTCGACGCCGTCGGCGATGTCCCACTTGTTGAGCACCAGTGCGGTGGCGCAGCCGCTGCGCATGGCCAGCTCGGCCACGCGGAGGTCCTGGGCGGTGATCCCCTCGGTCGCGTCACACACCACGAGCGCCACGTCGGCTCGCTCGGCCGCGCGGCGCGAGCGCAGCGACGTGTAGTACTCGAGTGACTCCCCCACCTTCCCGGCCCGGCGCAGGCCGGCCGTGTCGACCAGGATCAGCCGGCGACCCTCGAACTCGATCGGCAGGTCGATCGCGTCGCGAGTCGTTCCCGCCAGCGGCGAGACAATCACCCGCTCGGCGCCGGCGAACTTGTTGACCAGCGAGGACTTCCCGACGTTCGGGCGACCGATCACGGCGAGGCGCACGACGTCCTCGTCCTGATCCTCCTCGTCCGATCCCTCCGGAGCCAGCTGCACGATCCGGTCGAGCAGGTCACCCGTGCCCAGGCCCTGGGCGGCCGACACCGCGATTGGGTCGCCCAGCCCCAGAGCGTGAAACTCCGCAGCGAGCGGCACGTCGCGGACCGTGTCGACCTTGTTCGCAGCCACGATCGCCGGCCGCGGCGAGCGCCGGAGCAGATCGGCCACCTCATGATCCCCGGGCCGCATCCCGGCCTTGGCATCGACGACAAGCACGGCCACGTCGGCGTCGGCAAGCGCTGCCCGCACCTGATCGTGCACCTGCGCCGCCAGCTCGGCCCGGTCGTCGAGGTCGACCCCACCGGTGTCGATCAGCGTCAGCGAGCGGCCGTTCCAATCGGTGCGGATCTCCTTGCGATCGCGCGTGACCCCGGGTTGCTCGTGCACGACCGCCTCGCGCGACTCGGTGAGCCGGTTGACCAGCGAGGACTTGCCGACGTTGGGGTATCCGACGATCGCGACCTTCATGGCGAATCTCAGGCTAGCCAGTGGTCCTGCCGCGCACCAGCTCAGCGATCCCGTCGACGACCTCATCGAGCGTCATCCCGGTCGTGTCGAGCTCCACCGCCCCCGCAGCGGGAGCGAGCGGCGAGTGCTCACGGGTCCGATCACGTTCGTCCCGGATCGTCTGCTCGGCCAGGACGGTCGCCGGATCGACGCCGAGCTGGACCGCTCGCCGGCGCGCGCGCTCGGCCGGGTCGGCGGTCAGGAACACCTTGACCTCGGCGTCCGGGGCGATGACCGTGCCGATGTCGCGTCCCTCGGCCACCCAGTTGCCATGCTCGAGCCGGCGCCGCTGGCCCGCGGCGACAGCCTCGCGCACGGCCGGGTCCGCGGCGGCGCGCGACGCCGCCTCCGACACCTCCGGCGTGCGGATCTGGGCGCTCACGTCGCGGCCGTCCAACAGCGTCCGCTCTCCCGGTTCGATCGTCAGCGACCCCGCGATCTCACCCGGATCGACACCGCGCTCCATCGCCGCCAGCGCGACCGCGCGGTACATCGCGCCGGTGTCGAGGTAGGTGAACCCGAGCCGCTCGGCGAGCGCCCGCGCGACCGACGACTTGCCCGCGCCGGCCGGGCCGTCGATCGCCACGACGGTCACGATGCCAACCCCGACACGTCCTCGGCGAAGCCGGGATACGACACCTCGGCTGCCTCCATTCCCACCACCTCCACGCCGCGCTCGGAGGCCAGCCCCGCGACCGCGCCGAGCAGCGCCAGCCGGTGATCGCCGTGGGCGTCGAGCACGCCGCCCTCCAGCCGGCCCGTCCCGGTGACGACGAACCCGTCCGGGAGCGCCTCGATCCGGGCGCCCAGTCCGCGAAGACCGTCGACCACGGATGCGATCCGGTCGGACTCCTTCACCCGCAGCTCCCCGGCCCCGCGCACGAGCGTGTCCCCTTCGGCAAAGCACCCCAGCAGCGCGACCAGCGGCAGCTCGTCGATCGCCAGCGGCACCTCGTCGGCCTCCACGGTCGTCCCCACGATCGGAGCGTTGCGGACGTCGATGTCCGCCACCGGCTCGTGCGGCGCGAAGGTCCCCGGCGGCTCGGCATCGGAGAGCACGATCGCGCCCATCCGCTCCAGGATGCGCAGAAAGCCCGCGCGGGTCCAGTTCACCCCTACGCGCTCGAGCAGGAGCCGCGACCCGGGGACGAGGACGCCGGCGGCGATCAGGAACGCCGCCGAGGACAGGTCCCCCGGCACCTCGACCTGCGCGAGTTCGAGCTCGTCGGTGTTGCCGACGGTGGTGCGATACCCGGCGTCGGCAGAGCCCTCCCGTCGCACGGGGGCGCCCGCGGCAGCGAGCATCCGCTCGGTGTGATCGCGGCTCGGCACCGGCTCGATCACCGTGGTCGAGTCGGTCACCAACCCCGCCAGCAACACGCACGACTTGACCTGTGCGCTCGCCACCGGTAGGTCGTAGGCGATGCCGGCGAGGGCGGCGCCGTGCACGGTGAAGGGCGGAAACCTGCCCTCGCGGGCCTCGATCCGCGCCCCCATGAGTCGCAGCGGCTCGGCGATCCGGTCCACCGGGCGGCGCCGGATCGACTCGTCCCCGTCGAGCATGAAACTCAGCCCCTGTTGGAAGGACAGCCAGCCCGGGAGCAGGCGCATCAGCGTGCCGGCGTTGCCGACGTCGATCGGGTTGGCCGGCGAGAGCGCATTGCGCAGCCCGCAGCCGCGGATCAGGAGCTCATCGCCGCGCGGCTCGACGATCGCGCCCAGTTGCTGGACCGCGCACAGCGTGGAGCGCGTGTCGGCCGCGTCGAGGTAGTTGCGGACGCGGACCGGCTCGGAGGCCATCGCGCCGACGATCGCGGCGCGGTGCGAGATCGACTTGTCGGCCGAGACACGAATCGCCCCCCGCAGCGGCCCGGACGGCTCGAAGCGGGCGTTCACGCTCGCGCCACCGGGAATCCAAGCTTGCCCACGAGCTCCTCGGCGCGCTCCGCCTGCTCCTCGCCGGCGATCCACATCGCGACCACGCCCTCGCTCATGTCCGGGGCGGGGTACAGCGCCATGTCGGTGATGTTGACGCCGGCACGTCCGAGCTCGAGCGCGAGCTGGGCGACCACGCCCGGCTGGTTGGGCACGGATGCCCGCAGCTCGAACAACGGGCCGCCGGCGAGCTGCGCCTCGAGCAGGCGGCGGCGGTCCTCGGCGGCGGCGTCGTTCCAGTCGGCGATACGACCGGCATCCGCCGCGGCGAGGGCGTCGCGCACAGCCGACAGCCGCGCGATCGTGTCATCGATCCCCGCGGTCAGCGCATCCCGGTTGGAAACGTAGATGTCGGTCCAGATCGCGCTCGGCGCACCCGCCACCCGGGTGGCGTCGCGGAAACTCGGGCCGGTGGCGGGGAGACGTTCGCCGCCGGCCTGAAGCGTCTGAGCGGCCTGGGCAACGAGCACGTTGGCGAACACGTGGGGCAGGTGGGAGACGGTGGCCAGGATGGTGTCGTGCGTTTCGGGCTCGATCGCCACCGGCCGCGCCCCGAGCGTGCGCAGCAACCGGTGCAGGCGCTCGTACAGGATGCCCGAAGTGGTCGGCGTCGGGGTGAGATACCAGGTGGCACCGTCGAACAGGTCCTCGCGGGCGTACCTCACGCCGGCCGTCTCGGCGCCGGCCAGCGGATGCCCTCCGACAAATTGGGATTCCCGCCCACCCCCGTCGAGCGCGGCCACGACGGCGCGCTTGGTCGAGCCGACATCGCTGACCACACACGTCGCGGGGGCGGCGTCCAGCGCGGCGCGGATGGCGGCCGGCAGGCCCCCGACCGGGACGGCGACGAACACCGCGTCGGCGTCGGCCACCGCCTCGGCGATGGAGGCCGCGGGCTCGTCGATCACACCCAGCTCGCGCGCGAGCTCCAGCGCGCTCGCGTCGTTGTCGTAGCCCGCGACTGTGGCGTCGAGACGGTTCTTGGCGGCGAGCCCGATCGAGCCGCCGATCAGCCCGACGCCGATCAGGGCGAGTTTCAAACGGCAGCCAGCGCCTTGCCCGCGACCTCGGCGGCGGCCAGTACGCGCGCCATGTACTCGGGGAACTCGTCGGCCACCAGCTGCTGCGGCCCGTCGCAGATCGCCTGGTCCGGTTGCGGATGCACCTCCACGATGATCCCGTCGGCGCCGGCGGCCGCGGCCGCCAGCGACAGCGGTAGCACCAGGTCGCGCCGCCCGGCGGCGTGGCTCGGATCGACGATCACGGGCAGGTGGCTGAGCTCTTTGAGCACGGGCACGGCCATCAGGTCAAGCGTGAAGCGGTAGGCGGTCTCGAACGTGCGGATGCCGCGCTCGCACAGCATCACCGACGGGTTGCCCTCCTTGAGCACGTACTCGGCCGCCATCAGCAGCTCCTCGAGCGTCGCCGACAGCCCGCGCTTGAGCAGCACCGGGCGGCCGGAGCGACCGACCTCGGCCAGCAGCGAGTAGTTCTGCATGTTGCGCGCGCCGATCTGGATCACGTCAGCCACCTCGAGCACCTGATCGAGGTCACGCTGGTCCATGAGCTCGGTGACGATCGGGAGCCCGGTCTCGGCCTTGGCCTCGGCGAGCAGCCGCAGGCCCTCCTGACCGAGGCCCTGGAAGGCGTAGGGCGAGGTGCGCGGCTTGTACGCGCCACCACGGAACAGCGTGGCGCCCGCGTCACGAACGATCCGGGCGGTCTCGAGCGTCTGCTCGCGCGACTCGACCGTGCACGGCCCGGCAATCATCGCGAAGTTGCCCCCGCCCACTTTGCGCCCGGCGATGTCGAGCACGGTCCGCTCGCCGTGCTTGAACTGAGTCGAGGAGAGCTTGTACGGCTTGAGGATCGGCACCACACGATCGACGCCGGCGTACCCCTCGAGCTCGAGTCGTGCGACGTGCTCGCGGTCTCCGATCGCGCCGATCACGGTCACCTCTTCACCCTGGCTGATGTGGGTGCGGGCTCCGACACTCCTGACTCGTTCGACAACGGCCGCCACCTCCTGCTCGGTGGCCGTCGGTTTCATCACGATCATCATCTCTTCAGTCCTCTCTGATGCCTGGAAACTGTACGAAAGCGGGGGCGGCGGGTTTCACCCGACCGGGGGGTTTTTCGGCGCTCGGCTCGGCGGTGGCGCAAGGGGTGGGTGGGTCCCAAATCCTCGCGGGCGAGACTGGGAACCCCGCCCAGCCCAGCCGAGCGCCTAGCTAAATCGCCAGGCGTAAACGTACGAATAGCCGCGGTCCGAGAAGGAAGTGCGGCTACCGGTACTCATCGCGATCGTGTTGTACCAGACCGACGCCGCATCGCCAAGGGGCGTGATGACTTAACCCCCTATAGCGGGGTTAAGTCATCACACCCCTCGCAGGACGTCCGCCAGGGCGTCGCCGAACCGTTCGTTCTCAGCCGGCGTTCCCACGGTCACGCGTAGCGATCCGTCTCGCCCGAGAGCCGCCCCGGCGCGAACCAGGACCCCACGGTCCCGCAGCCCGGAAACCACTTCGGCCTCGACGACCCCCTCGGGCAGATGCAGCCAGATGAAGTTCGCATCCGAGCGCGCCGCCCACAACCCAAGCGCGCGCACCCGCTCCTCGAGTTCGAGCCGTTCGGCGATTGTCTCGGTAACGCGGCGCTCGACCTCGTCCTGGTGGCGCAGGGCCTCAACCGCCGCCGCCTGCGCGGCCGCGTTCAGGTAAAAGGGCTGGCGAACCTGGTCGACCGCGATCCGGAAGTCCTCGGTTGCGCACAACGCGTACCCGACCCGCAGACCGGCGAGCCCGTACACCTTGGAGAAGGTCCGCAGCAGCACCAGGTTGGCGTACTTGCGCAGCAGCTCCAGTGACGCGTACGTGTCCCCCAGAGCCAGCGCGAACTCGCAGTACGCCTCGTCGAGGATCACGCACACGTGGCCGGGGATGCGCTTCAGGAACGCGTCGATCTCCTCCAGCCCGAGCGCGGTGGAGGTCGGGTTGTTGGGATTGCAGATCAGGACCAGCCGAGTCGCGACCGTGACCTCGGCCGCGATCGCGTCGAGGTCGTGGCGGTCCTCATCGTCGAGCGCCACCTCGATCGCCCGCGCGCCCGAGGCGGCGGCCAGGTGCGGGTAGACGCTGAACGCGGGCCAGGCGTAGACGATCTCCGCCCCCGGCTCGAGCAGCGCCTCGCCCGCGTGCAGCAGGATGTCGCACGATCCGTTGCCCAGGGCGATCCGCTGGGGCGGGATCCCGTAGCGGTCTGCCAGGGCCCGGCGCAGCGGCGAGTAGGACGGGTCGGGGTAGCGGTGAGCGCCCGCGATCACGCGGCCAGCGGCCTCGACGACCGAGGGCAGCGGCGCGAAGCACGACTCGTTTGAGGCGAGCATGGCCACGTCCGCGCCCAGGTCGTAGCCGGCAGCCAGCGGGTACACGGGGATCCGGCGGGTGCGCGCTGCGAACTCGATCGGCATGGCCGGCCTAGGTTAGCCCCAGGGCTTTACTGGGCCGACTCGAGATCCGCCCGGAGTACTCGGGCCTCGCGCAGGTAGACGTGATACGGCTCGTGGTCCTCGGGCGCGTAGTAGTGGATCAGCACCCGGATCACCCGCGGCAGGGAACCGGGCACCGGAACCTCGCGCGAGCACAGCAGCGGCACCCGGCTCAACCCCAGGTTCCGCGCGGCGACCGCCGGAAACTCGGCGTTGAGATCGTCGGTCAGGGTGAAGATGCAGCTCACCATCGCCTCGGGCTCGAGCGAGTTGCGCTCCATCAGCTCGCGCATCAGCTCGTCGGTGGCCGACAGGATCTCTGCGGCTTCGTTGGCGGTGACGGTGTTGGCGCCACGCAGGGCGAAGAGCCGCATGGGAGCGGCAGTGTGCCAGAGGTGGCCGTTTGGGCGGGGCTCCGTGTCGCTCACTTCGCGGCAACGGTCGCGGAGGTGGACAGCACCCGGCCGGCGCGGTTCAGCGCCTGAACCGCGACGTACGGCTCCGAGCGGATCGGGATCTGCGTCTCGAAACCCTGCTTCGGCGCGGTCGCCACGGCTTGCACGGCACTCGACGAGGCACCGGCCAGCACCCGCCAGGAGCTCACCTCGGTGGCGCCGTTCCAGCTGGCGTAGACATTCGTGGTCGCGCCGCTCGCCAGGGCCGCGACGGACGGTCGGGTCCGAGGTGTCCCGGTCCATGGGAAGCGGTACGCGCGGTAGCTCGAGTTGTTGCCCACGAACCGGCCGTCGAACACCATCCGGCCGGTCGAGTCGAACTCGCTGAAGTAAGGCTGCTGCCCCCAGCCGACGAACTCGTCGCCGTCCCGGAGCGCCTGGACGTTGCCTTCGAAGCTCGCCGTGAGCGCCGGTGCGTGCAGGTCCTGGGCGACCAGCGTGGCCGTCTTCTCCTTGCCGTCAATCCGCACCCGGATGGCGCGCGACTGGGCATGTACTCGAGGGGGCCCGCCCCCGTCGTCGAACAGGGTCACGTTGGGGTGGCCTTTCGTGTGCACCCGAACGTCGTGCTGGAAGGCGAACTGCACGCCGGCTCCGAGCTTGAAGGTGGAGTCCTTGCCGCCGAGGGTCCAGACAATCGCGCCGGTGCGCGGGTCGATCTCGTAGGCGGCTGAGGTGTTGCGACCCGAGATGATGAGGTCGCCGTTCGCGGCTTGCTGGACCGAGTTGACGTGGAAATAGTCAAAGGGCGATCCGGCGGACTTGGGCATGATCTCGTAGCTGTCCGAGAGCGGCACGTGGTCAAGGCTGTCCCACTGGTAGAGCACCAGTCCGGTCTTGATGTCGATCTCTTGAACGACGGAGTCGAGCACGATCTGGCGGGTGGCTCCATGGACCGACGAGGCGTTCCAGTAGACCGGGTAATACGCGGTGATCAGGGCGGCGCCCTGCTTGGTGAGCTCGAAGTCGTGGAGGTCCGCGTAGAGGCCGTTGCCGGCGCGTACCACCGCCACCTGCCGGTAGGAGGAGTCGTCGATCACGTCCTCCCCCTCGCCAATGCCCGCCCCCGAATAGCCCTGCCACCAAGTCAGCACCGGCTCGCCGTGGTACGACTGGACCCGTAGGTCGGCGGCCATGTCCCCCGCCGGCACCGGTTGGAACCACACTAGGTTTCCGCTGGAGTCGAGGATCATCGCCCCGTTCTGGGTTGGCCCCTGCTGAGGGGTGAGGAAGATGTCGCCGGCCGCCGTTTTGGAGGACGCCTTGGTGATCTCGACCGCCGCTGGGGTCAGGTCCGGGCGCGTCTGGAAAGTCAGCTCGTCGCCCGGGACCCGGCTCGCCGGCGACAGTGGCATGGAGGGAATTGCCCCGGCCGGAGTGGCGACGGTGAAATGGAACGTGCCGCCACGAACCCCCCGGACGTCCATCCGCGTCCTGACGGTGACGAGCTCGCCCGGGTCGAACGGCTTGGCGGGTAGGAAGCTCGCGCCCTGGCCGTCGGAGTCGGCCTCGAGCCGCCCGGTGTGCCGCCCGCTCCGTGAGCCCGTCACGACCACCCGGCCGATCTGGCCGGGCGAGATTCCGCGGAAGGCGATCTGGGTCTGCGGCGAAGCGACCCGGGCTCCGGGGATGGGGAACACACTCACTGGCCGGGCACTCGACCCGCAGCCGGCCAGGCAGAAGCCAGTCAGGCAGAGGCCGGTCAGGGTTAGGACGGACTTGCGCAGGACCAGCTGACTACTCGACCTCGTAGACGGTCGCGCAGCCGAAAGTTTGCGTCGAGCGGATGAGCGGGCCGAGCAGCTTGGACATGTTGGCGGTCGTCTCGCAGTCGGCGAGCAGGAAGCGGGCACCGCTAGAGAGCACGAATCGCCGGGCAACGGACTGCGAGAGCATCCCGGTGAACAGGGCCTGGGCGTTCCAGGTCAGGTTCAGACAGCCGGGCTCTGACCACTCGCAGTCCCCGATGTAGGTGTGGCGCCCGGTCCGCCCGGGGACGACCGAGCCGAGGTAGCTGCGCGTGAGCACGCTCCCCGCCTCCTTATCACTGGCCAGGTAGTTGAGCGCCGCGTTCTCGTCAGGCCGGATGAAGTTGGCGTTCTCCGGCGTCGGCGCCGCTAGGTCGTGGGCGATCTTCAGCTCCTCGACGCCGGCGGGGATCGTGAACAGCCCGATCGCGACCGCACCAATCAGCATCGGGTGACGCAGGCGGCGCCAGCCGAGCAACTGCAGCCCTTCAACCGCCAGCACAGCCAGCGGGAGGGTGATCCCCTGGAAGGCATGCAAAGGCGCGCCCCCGACGCTCGTGCCGGACAGGAGGTAGATCCCGAAGGCGGCGACCGGCCAGCTGCGCGTGGCGGCGGCCAGGAAGGTGGCCGGCCGCGTGCGATAGGCGACGAGCGCGGGCAGCACCAAGGCCAGGACGGCGATCAGAATCCCGGTGAAGGGGAAGCTGTGCTTGCTCGCTGCCTGGGCCAGGTTCCAGTTCAGATCCGCCTTGTCGAGAACCGCGAGATAGAGAATGGGTACGCCCGTGGCGATCAAGGTCACCGCCGTCAGCCTGAGGTACTCGCGCCGGTAGCGCCCGAGGGCGAGGAGAACTGCTTCGGCCGCCACGACCAGGAAGACCAGGAGCTCGCCGTTCCACGGGTGCAGCAGCGTGGCCAGTGCGCCGAGCAGGCCCGGCAGCCACCACCGGTGGCCGTTCAGGCGCGCCTCGTCGTAGGCCACCAGCGCCCACACCATCGCGGCCAGTCCCATCAGCGCGAATACGTAGCCCCAGCTCAGGAAGCCCGGGAACAGGTCGCCGAGCACGCTCCAGTTCCCGTAGAAGTACGTGTAGGAGCCGAAGAACAGCGTCAGCACGAGCACGACGCGGCGGGGCCATACGCCGGCCAGGCTGCGGCGGGCGTACGCCCGCACGGCGAAGAAGAAGGAGAGCACGGCAACCGGCTTCCACAAGAGCAGCGACAGCCACGGCGCCATGCCGAGCGCGGTGAGTCCGCCCGAGATTGCGACTGCCGGCTGGAAGTAGTCGGTCGGCGTCGAGCGCAGCACGAACAGGTTCGACACCAGCAGGTGATGCGAGGCGTCCTTGATCCACGCCAGGTACTGCATCTGGTCGACGATGTAGACGCCGTCGGTCCCGGTCCACACGGCGCCGTCGAACGCGACCCGCCAAACGTCGATGGCCAGCACCCACACCGACAGCAGGGAGAACACGGCCAGCACGCCGAGCTCGAAGCGGTCGACCCGGCGCCGCCGGCGGGGTTCGACGCGAAGCGGCGGCAGATCCGATGCCGGACCCGCTCCACCACCATCAATTAGCTCGATTTCAAGGCGCATCGACGGGCGACGCTAACAGGATCCTAATAATCACGGCATAAACCCAGTGCGGCGCCGGGAGTTTCGCCTGACGCGTGCCCCGGCGGTCCGACGAGGCGGTGCAGTCAGCGGTCTGCGCTGGTGTCGCGCGCGAGCGCGCCGGGACGGCGCCTCACGGATACGAAGATAGCTTGGACTGAAGGTTCAGCGAGGACTGGCCGGCGGAGCCACTCAGTGGGTTGAAGTGGGCCAGACCCCACAGCTTGCCCGATGAGGGCAGGAACGTGATGACCACGAACACGGTGAGCGCGAGCACCGTGCGCCGCAACCGCACGCTCGATCCGAGCGCCGCCAGCGGCAGCACCCAGATCACGTACCACGGCATGACCCAGGCGAGGCTGGCGATCAGGGCCACCGTGGCCCACCCGGCGTGGCTCAGCCAGTCACCGCGCCGGCGCACCAGCCACACGACAACCAGGACGAGGACAACGTCGGCCAGCCGCAGCAGCGCCGGCGCGCCACCACCGAGGCCGATCGCGTAGCCGAACAGGTTCGGGAAGCTGAACGGCGTAAGCAGCGTCCCCTGTTGAGACAGGTTGGGCAGCGAGAGCCCGAACAGCGCCAGGCTCATCGCGATCAGGGGGATCGCCGCGAGCACCGCGCCCTCGATGACGGCCCGGCGCCGCCGAGACGTTCGCGCGCCCACGAGCAGGAACGGCAGCAGCAGCACGGCGGTGAACTTGACCGCGACGGCAAGCATCAGCACTGCGCCGGCGGAGCGGTCGCGCCGGCCCAGCAGTAGCGCGATCGCGGCGGTCGAGGGCACGAGCATGAAGAAGTCGTTGTGGAACCCGCCGACCGCGTACACGAGGTAAAGCGGGTTGAGCCCGACGAGCACGGCGGCGTAGCGCGGATCGCGTCCCAGGCGTCGCGCGCAATCGCAGACGAGCGCGATGAACGCGAGGCTGAGCGAGACGGTGACGATCTTGACGATCCAGTACGCGACCGGGAGCGGCAGCCAGGCCAGCGGGTACGTGAGCGCGGTGAACAGCTCGCCGTAGGGGCTGTGCAGGTTGAGCCAGGTGGCGAGGTGGTAGACCGGGTCGTGCATCTCCTGGCCGATCACGTGCGTGTATGGGTTCAGCCCGTGCAGTCCACCCAGGCGCGCGTACCCGAGGTAGTTGCCCATGTCGGTGAGCTGGAACGGCGGCCCCAGTAGCAGGATCACGTGAGCGGCCACGATGCACGCCACGATCATTCGCGTCGACAGCGTGCGCAGGGCCGCGAGCGCCACCCCGTAGGCCGCCAGCATGATCAAGATCAGACCGCTCAGCGCATAGCCGGCCGCGTGCGCGCCGACATGCGTACCGCTGAGGAGTCCGTACAGCGGACCCGCCTCCCACGACGCGAAGAAGTAGTTCGAGCGCGGCGTGAGCACGGTGGGGCCGCCGGTGGCGTACAGCACCAATGCGAGCAGGCAGACCACGATCGAGGCGAGCGCGATCCGCCCCGCCCGGGGTTGGCGCAGTGCCTGCGGGACGTGCAGCGTCGGCAGGCGGAGTGAAGGCAGTCCGGGAAGCGAGACGCTTGCCTGCGCCTGTCCCGCGCCGACCGCGGTCGCGGCAAGCACGCCCGCGCCGTTCCCATTGGGCGCGAGCGCCGGGGATCCCTCGATCTGGCCAGCGTCTTGTCGCATCACTCAGAAATACTGCCCTGCGGGCCGTATGGTCGCCGTAGGCACGCGTTGAAATCTCGTTAAGCGCTGCGGCGGGCCTGGTGCCACGCCGCCGTTGGAGCGTAGTCGTTGGGCCTAACATCCCGCTCCGTGAGCGTCGGCACGGCCGCACACGACCTGCGCCGTCCCGCGGGCCGCGCGCCGGTTGCGCGTACCCGCGCGCTGCTGGCCGATCCCACCGTGACCGCGGTGGCCGCGCTGACCGTGCTCGCGGCCGTGTTGCGCTTCTACCGGCTCGGGCACCAGGGCTTCTGGTTCGACGAGGCCAACACCGCGCTGCTCGTCCACTTCTCTCCGGGCAAGATGCTCGGACTGATCCCCCAGACCGAGTCCACTCCCCCGCTCTACTACTGCGTGGCGTGGGTGTGGGCGCGCGTGTTCGGGTACGGCGAGGCGGCGCTGCGCTCACTCTCGGCGGTGTGCGGGGTGCTGCTGGTGCCGGTCGTGTACGCCACGGGGGCGAAGCTCGTCTCGCGCCGTGCCGGGTTGATCGCCGCCGCGCTCGCCACCTGCAGCCCGCTGCTGATCTGGTACTCGCAGGAGGCCCGCTCGTACCAGATGCTCGCGCTGATGGCGAGCGTGTCGCTGCTGGCGTTCGCATACGCCCGCGCGCGCCCGACGCCGCGCGCGCTGGCCGCGTGGGTGATCGCATCCGGGCTTGCACTGGCCACCCACTACTACGCGGTCCTCGCGGTCGTGCCCGAGGCGATCTGGCTGCTCGTCGTCCACCGCCGCCGCCGGTCGGTCCAGATCGCGTTCGCGCTGGTTGGCCTGTGCGGCCTGGGCCTGATCCCGCTCGCCATCAGCCAGCACGGGACCGGCAAGGGCAACTGGATCCATAACTCGCCGTTCGGACGGCGGCTCGGCCAGATCGTGCCCCAGTTCGCGGCCGGATTCGCCGGTCCCGCCCACGGTGTGTTCGAGCCGGTGGCGATCGCGATCGTGCTGGTGGCGCTGGTTCTGCTCGTGACTCGGTCTCCGATTGCAGAGCGCCGCGGTGCGCTGCTCGCGGGTGGGCTCGCGCTCGCCGGCTTCGTCCTCAGCCTGGTGCTGGTCGCGGTCGGCTTCGACGACCTCCTGACCCGGAACATGCTCGCGCTCTGGCCGGCCTGTGCACTGCTCATCGCCGGCGGCCTGGCCGCGCCGCGCCCGCGCTTCGTTGGCGTGACCGCGGCCTTGGTGCTGTGCATCACCGGTCTGATCACGGCGGGAGCCGTCGCCTTTGACCGCAATCTCGAGCGTCCGGACTGGCGGGTCGTGGCGAGCGGGCTTGGGCACGCACCATCCGGAGGCCGGGTGATCCTCGTTCAGCACTACAAGGACCTGCTGCCGCTGTCGCTGTATATGCCGCGGCTCGCTTTCTGGCGTGGCCATGATCCCGCCCCGGTCCGCGTGCGCGAGCTCGACGTCGTGTCGTTCACCTCGCCGGCGAGCGCCGGCTTCTGCTGGTGGGGATCGGCCTGCAACCTCTGGCCCTCGCGAATGCAGGCAAGCTACCCCGTCGCCGGGTTCCACGTCGTGTCGCTACGGCACGCCCTCCAGTTCTCGATCCTGCGCATGGTGGCGTCACACCCGGTTCGGCTCACCCAAGGCGAGATCTCCCGCGTGCTGACCAGCACCCACCTGGTCAACGACGAGCTTCTGACGCAGCCATAAGCGCGTCGATCTCAGCGTCGGTCAGCCTGCGCCATCGTCCGCGCGGCAGGTCCCCCAGCTCGAGCGGGCCAAAGCGAACTCGCTCGAGCCGCTTCACCGGGTGGCCGACCGCCTCGCACATCCGCTTGACCTGTCGCTTGCGTCCCTCGTGGATGGTGATCTCGATCGTGTCGGCGGACACCCGCCGGACCCGAGCCGGCGCGGTGGGGCCATCATCGAGCTCGACCCCTTCGCGCAGCGCGCGCAGTGCCCTCTCCTCGATGGCGGCCCCACCGACCAGCGCGCGGTAGCTCTTCTCGACCTCGAAGCTCGGATGGGTGAGCCGGTGCGCTAAGTCGCCCTGGTTGGTGAGCAGGATCAGCCCGGTCGTGTCGATGTCGAGCCGCCCCACCGGGTACAGCCGCTCGGTCTGCGCGACCAGCGTCACCACGGTCGGACGGCCCTGGGGATCGCGCGCGGTCGAGACGACCCCGGCCGGCTTGTTGAGCGCGTAGACGACACGCTCGTTGGTGTCCGTGACTGGCCTTCCGTCGAGCGTGACTGCATCGTCTGGGCTCACGTTGTGGGCCGGATCGGTGACGGTCTCGCCCTCCACGGCGACCCGGCCGACGCGGACGAGCTCCTCGCTGGCGCGCCGCGAGGCGACTCCTGCGTTCGCCAGATACTTGGCCAGTCGCATCTTGCTGCCACCATAGACAGCATGGATTTGAACCTGCTCGAGACGACACTCGCGGAGCACAAGGAACCGCGCTACCGCGCCGGCCAGGTGTGGAAGTGGACGGCGCGCGGGGCCACGGGTTTCTCAGACATGTCCGACCTGCCGCTTACGCTGCGCGAGACGCTGGACCGTGAGGTCCCGTTCTCGAGTCTCACCGTGGAGCGCGAGGCCCACGCCTCCGATGGCACGGTCAAGGCCCTGTTTCGCACCGCCGACGGCCGCCCGGTCGAGGCGGTGCTGATGGTCTACCGCGACGGCCGGCGCTCGATCTGCCTGTCCTCGCAATCGGGTTGCCCGCTCACCTGCACGTTCTGCGCCACCGGCCAGATGAAGTTCGGGCGCAACCTGACCGCGTCGGAGATCCTCGACCAGGCGCTCCACTTCCGCCGGCTCGGTTCGGTCGACCACGCGGTGTTCATGGGGATGGGCGAGCCGATGATGAACCTCGACAACGTGCTGTCCGCCTGCGAACGACTTCCCGCCGTCGGCATGACCCACCGGCGCACCGCGATCTCGACGATCGGTTGGATCCCCGGGATCGAGCGGCTGGCCGACAGCCCTATGCCGATCCGGCTCGCGCTCTCGCTCCACGCCGCGGACCCGGCGCTCCGCTCCGAGCTGATGCCGGTCAATGCGCGCTACCCGCTGGCCGACGTGATCGCCGCCTGCGAGGCCTACTACGAGCGCAAGCGCCGGATGGTGTTCGTCGAGTACGTGATGCTCGCCGGCATCAACGACTCATTCGCGCAGGCGGGGCAACTGGCATCAGTGCTTGACCCGCGGATGTTCAAGGTCAACCTGATTCCGTATAACCCGACCGACTCGGGCTTCACCGGGTCGAGTCCCAAGGCGATCGCGGCGTTCCGCGAAGAGCTCGCGCGCCACGGCCTGGGTGCCACGGTCCGCTTGACCCGCGGGCGCGAGATCGACGCGGCGTGCGGGCAACTGGCGGCGCGCTCGGAGCCGGCGTCGGCCTCGGCCCTGGTTTGACCCCGGCCGACGACGGGGTCAGCCGGTAAACGGGGGAGGCCGGACCGCTTGCGCGGCGCGCACGGGTGCGACGTCGAACGCGGGGTCGGCATTCCCGGCCGTGGCCACCGCAGTGTCGGTATGCAACCCCGCTCCGGTGATGAGCATAGTCGCGTGGACGGTTCGGCTCTCCCCGGGCGCGAGGTCCCCGATATTCCAGATGACGGTGCCGTCGCTTTGGATCGAGCCGTGGTTCGCGGCGGCAACGATCCGTCCGCCCGGTGGCGGGGTCTCGTGGACACGGACCTGGGTCGCGGTCACCGGTCCGATGCTCTTCACCGTGATCGTGACCGGCACCCGATCCCCGACCCGCGCGTGCGCGGGCATCTGCTTGACGACGAACAGGTGCGGCGCCGCCGCCACGTCACCGCATTCGGGTACGCCGTTCTCGACGTCATCGCATATTTCCGACTCCTCGCCGCCACCCCCGGGCTCGGTCGGCGGGGCTTTGCGCGTATTCGTGATCGTGCAGACGATGTTGTCGGTCTCGCGCTTCAGCTTCACCGCCACGGGCGCGGCTCCCGTCCCGGTCGCGAGGGTCGTTCCGTTGTTTACGCAGCTGGTGCTGATGTCGTAGTTGGCGAGATCTGTCCCGGCCGCCGCGCTCTCGCTGACCTTGTACGTGCCGAGCTCGAACTCGAGAGATCCCGTCGACCCGCTGTCGCCGACCGCCTGGGCCCAGGGTGTGCCGTCGATGAGCAGGTTGAAGAGTCCCGGGTCGTCGCTTGGCGACAGATGCTTGACCACGGTCAGGTGCGCCACCACCGGCGGTGGGATGTGCGCATTCGTGATCGTGCACAGCACGTTGGCGGTATCCAGCGTGACCGATACCGACGTTCCCGTGCCCGACGCGACTTCGTCGCCGGTGTCCTCGTCGATGCAGGTGATGCTGGTGTCGTAGTCCGCGAGGTCGGTGGCACCCGCGGCGCTCTCGCTGACCTCATACGTGCCGAATGGGAGGCGAATCGGACCCGTCGACCCGCCGTCGCCCACACCCGTGGATCCTGAGTTCGGAGGCGCGCCGTTGATGAGCAGGTCAAAGCGTCCCGGGTCGTCGCTGGGCAGCAGGTGCTTCTCGACCGTCAGGTTGCCGTGCGTGGTGCTGGTATTCGTGATCGTGCAGACGATGTCGTCGGACTCGCTCGTCAGGTCGACCGAGAGACTCGGCCCCGTGCCGTGTGCGATCTCAGAACCGTTGTTCTCGCAGGTGATGCTGGTCGAGTAATCGCCGAGCGTCGTTCCCGGGGCAGCTTGCTCGCTGACCGTATGTCTGCCGAGGGCAACGACGAGCCGGCCCGTCGTCCCGCCGTTGCCGACGCCATCTCTCCACGAGACGCCGTCGACGAGGAGATCGAAGCGCCCGGGGTCGTTTGCCGGGACAAGGCGCTTGACGACCGTCAGGTGCGCCGCCCTCTGGCGGTTGTAGGCCGCACAGGTGACATATCCATGGGGCGGGACGATCAACCCCTCGCCGATCGGTTCGGTCGTCCGCAGGAGTGATGTTGTCGTCGTGCCGTTGCTGCTGTGGACCTCGCACTGGGCATCGACAAGGTCGTAGCCGGGCTTGGAGTTCTCACGGACGACACTCAGCATCGCCGCCTCGGGGTGGGTGAGCTCCCACTCGAATCTGGCCGTCCCATCGTTGTCCGTGACCAGGCTCGCAGAGTCCACCGAGCCCACATCCGGGTGCACCCACCGATGGCCTGAGGTGGTCAGGGTCGCGGTGAATCTCCACTCCCCCGCCCGCGCCTCGCTCCATCCCGGTCCGTTCGGCGTGGAGTCCCACTTGATCACGGTCAGCGAGCCCTCGCAGAGCTCGCCGACGATCTCGCCCAGCTTGTCTTTCAGCTGGTCGAAGTCGACCGTCGTCCAGTCGGACGTTGCGACATGGTCATGGGGAGGTGTCCCGGTGAACTCTGCCGGCCCCGAGACCGCGGTGAGCCGAGACTTGCTTGCCTCGTTGCTCACGGCCTCCCCCACGCCAATGGCGAACACACGTGTTCCCAGCGCCTTGAGCGCGTTGGCCACGGTGACAGCCGGGCCCATTATGTCGGTGCCGCCGTCCAGGGTCGTAGTGAAACTCGTCGTGGAGTTCGTCCCGTTGGGATCGCCGTCGGTCACGAACACAATCAGGTCGGGGTGCTCGCCGAGTGCGTAGACCTGATTGAACGCACCCTGCCAGTTGGTCCCGCTGCGAGTGCCCACGCTGGCCGGCGGATACAGGAAACTGCCCGTGGTGGTGCCGTTGATGAACGGGCTGAAAGTACTGCCTATCGTCGTCGGGGTGACTTCGGTGTAGGGGACGCCGGTACGCGCCCTTTGCGCGAACGCGATAATCCCCACGCTTGCCCCGGTCCCGCTCAGCGCACTGACGAATCCGTTTGCTGCGGCCCGAACGTGCCCGGCGTCGGTGGCATTGATCGAGGCCGATTCGTCGAGCACGAGCGCGACCCGCAGCCCGCAATCGAGCTTGGTGCTCGGGTTACTCGCGGGTGTGTTTACCGTCACCGAACCCCCCGAGTACACAGTGCTGCTCGTCCCTCCACAGGTCGCGGTGGAATACGCCTGGAAGGAGATCGTGTACACGCCCGGTGCCCGCGGAAGTACCGGGTTGACGTTCTTGGCTCCGTTCGTGTTGCTGGCGGTGACGCATCCTGACGCGCCGACCGCCGGCGTCGGGCTGTACGAGTACCGGATGGCGCTGAGCGTGGTGGTCGGCGTACCGCTTCTAGTCACCGTCACCGTCGAGTTGGTGAGGCCATTGGCGCCGCTGCTGTTGATCCCGCCGATGAGGACCGCGCCGGGCGGTCCGCTCGTTCTCACCAGGCTGACACTGTTGATCGTGAGCGCGGCGGAAGCGACGGCCGGAACCGCCGCCATCAATGCCGTGACCGCCGCGAACCCGCACACAAGCCGCGCGATCCAACGGAAAAGACGGCAACACGAGCGGTGTAACGACCCGTCAGTCATCGAAGCCTCCCCAATGAACGTTCTCTTCACGTTCGGCCTCCAGCCACCTCAAGCCAAGGCCCTAGTAACCGGACCTCAAATATGGAGCCTAGGACGCTGGCGTCGCCATGTCAACCGATGCAAAGCCGGGTTACATGAGTCAGTACGGCGGCATTCGACTCCTGTAGCCACGCGTTATCGCTCTCGTGCTTGAGCGAGACGGTACGCTCCGTTGCAGACGTACGTGCGGAACCTTGGCTTTACCTACGCAATGTTCGTCATGCGCATTGGGGCACTGGTTTGCGCTTTGCTGGTCGCCGGCGGCGCGACCGCCGGCGCGTCGTCCGTCGCGCCGCAAACATACGGGCCGGTGCGGGCGTGGGGCGGCACGAAGATTCGCTCGCTCGACCCGATACGGCTTGCCGGCGCCGCATCGGAAAGCGCAGGCGGCCGTGACCAGGTGCTTTCAAATGAGAAGACGTTCACGCGCTGGGCCTATGTGGACAAGACTGCCTCGATCTATCGCGCAGCGAACACTTCGTCGCCGCGCGTCGGGCGATTGACCTGGTATACGCCGGACGGCTTCTCCTCGATCTACCTTCTCCTGCGCGCGTCGTGGGACGCCAGCGGTCAGGAGTGGGTCGAGCTGCGGATTCCCGGACGGCCGAACGGACGCACGGGCTGGGTGGAGCGCAGCGCCCTCGGCCCGTTTCACCTGACGCACCTACTGCTGGTCGTGAACCGCGAGCGACTGCGGATGTATCTGTATGACCGCGGGCGCCGGATCTGGAGCGCGCCGGTGGGCGTGGGGAAGCCCAGCACCCCAACCCCGACCGGTCACTTCTGGATCGACGAGCGCTTTCAGATCACCGACCCGAGCTCGGGCTACTACCCCTACGCGTTCGGCACCACCGACTACTCGACGCTCACCGACTGGCCCGGCGGCGGGGTGGTGGGCATCCACGGGCCGTATTACGACGCGCAGGGAATTCCGGGATACATCTCACACGGCTGCATTCGCCTGGAGGTGGCCGACGACTTCTGGCTCGCCGAGCATCTGAAGCTCGGCACGCCGGTCCACGTGGTCTAGACGGGTTGGCTTTGCGCTGCTTTCACCGCGCGACGGCGACCGAGGTCACCCGGCGGCGCGCGCCTCTCCCGCCTGGAGCAGCCGCTCGCGCAGCTCGGCCTCGAGCTCGGGCGAGGGGTCGAACTCGCTGAGCTCGGGCAGGTCGTCCAGCGACCCCAGCCCGAACAGGCGCAGGAACAGATCGGTGGTGCGGTAGAGCACGGCGCCGAACTGCGACCGTCCGCCTTCCTCGATCAGGCCTCGCTCGAGCAGCGTGGCCGCGGCCGACTCGGCGTTGACGCCTCGGATCCGGGCGATCTCAGGGCGGGAGACCGGCTGCAGGTAAGCGACGATCGCAAGCGTCTCGGCCTGCGCCGGCGTGAGCGGTGGCGTGCGCGGCTTCGCCAACAGCTGACGGGCGGCGGGCTCGGCCTCCGGGTTGGTCGAGAGGAGCCACCCGCCGGAAAGCTCGCGCAGCAGCAACCCGCGGCGCTCGAACTCGTAGTGCTCGCGCAGCCGCTCGAGCGCGGAGACCACCTCGTGCAGCTCGGCCCCGGTAGCGGCGGCCAGCGCCTCGGCCTGCACCGGGTCGGCGCTCAGGAACAGCAGCGCCTCGACGGTTGCCTCGAGCGACAGGCTCACGCGGTCAGCCTCTCGGGGGCCGTCGCCGCGCCGTTCACGCTGCCGGCCTGGCGGGGCTCGATCGTGATCTCGGCGAACGGCTCGTCCTGGGTCCAGGTCAGCTCCCCCTGCTTGTAGAGCTCGAGCACCGCATACAGAGTCACCGCGACGGTCACCCGGTCCGCCTGCGCCACCGCTTCGTCGAAGTTGAAGCGCCCCCGCCGCAGCAGCAGGCGCAGGTGCGCGAGGCGCTCGGCCACGGTCACGCGTGAGCCAACCATGTGACGGACATCGACAGGCTCGGGCACGACGAGCAGCGTCCCGATCGCCTTGCCCAGCGTGACCGGGTCGTACACGGCCTTGGCCTCGCCGAGCGACGCCCGCCGGAGTCCCGGTGGGAGCGGAGCCTGGCGGAAGCGGTGGCCCTCTTCGGCGGCCAGCTGCTCGCGCAGGTGCGCCGACGCGGCGCGGTAGCGCTGGGCGTCGAGCAGCCGGGCCAGCAGCTCCTCGGCGGCCTCGCCCGGCTCGAGCTCGATCAGCTCCTCGATCTCCTCGCCGGGCAGCAGCAGCCGGGACTTCAGCTCGAGCAGAGCCGCGATCAGGACCAGGAACTCGGTGGCGGCTTCGAGATCGAGCTCGCCCCGGCTCTCCAGGTGGTCGATGTACGCGATCACCACGTCGGCCAGATCGACCTCGAGCAGGTCGATCTCCTCGCGCAGAACCAGCGTCAGGAGCAGGTCGAACGGTCCTGCGAATACGTCGAGATCGAGCTCGAGGTCGGCAATCCGCATCGTCGGCAGGCTACTGTCGCGCCCGGACCGGTCCCACGCCCATCGCCGCGCGGACGTCGAGCATGGTGTCCGAGGCAATCGCGCGGGCCTTCTCGGCCCCCTGTTCGAGGATCCGCTCCAGAGCTGGCTCGTCGGCGCGCAGCGCCTCGTAGCGCTCCCGCACCGGCGACAGGTACTCGACCACCGCGTCGCCCACGGCCTGCTTGAACGCGCCGTAGCCCGAGCCGTCGAACGTCTGTTCGATCTCCTCGGGGCTGATGTGGCGGACCGCGGCGAGGATGTCGATGAGGTTCGAGATACCGGCCTTGTCCGGGGCGCGCACGACCTCGCTCCCCGAGTCGGTCACCGCCGAGCGGAACTTCTTGACGATCGTCTCAGGCTCGTCGAGGACCAGCACCGTGCCCTGGGGGCTGCCGCCGGTGGTCGACATCTTCTTGTCGGGAACCTGAAGGTCCATGATGCGGGCGCCGACCTCCGGGACTCTGACCTCGGGGAGGACGAGCGTCTCGCCAAAGCGAGTGTTGAAGCGCTCGGCCACGTCGCGCATCAGCTCGACGTGCTGGCGCTGATCCTCCCCGACCGGCACCTCGTGCGCCCGGTAGGCGAGCACGTCGGCGGCCTGGAGGACCGGATAGAAGAACAGCCCGGCTGAGACGAGGTCGCGCTGTGAGCCGGCCTTGTCCTTGAACTGGGTCATGCGGTTCAGCTCGCCAAACGACGTGACGCTCGAGAGCAGCCAGCAGAGCTCGGTGTGCTCCTGGACGTCGCTCTGCCGGAAGAAGATGCAGCGCTCGGGGTCGAGCCCGGCGGCGAGCAGGATCGCCCCCGTGTCGTACACCGCCTCACGGAGCGCGGCGGGCTCATAGGCGACCGTGATCGCGTGCGCGTCGACCAGGCAGTAGATGGCCTCGCCCCGGTCCTGACCGGCCACCCATTGCTCGATCGCGCCGATGTAGTTGCCCAGGTGCTTGCGCCCGGTGGGCTGAATGCCCGAGAAGATCCTCACGTCGGGTGGAGGCTAGCCAGTACCAACCGCAGGCGCGCTCCGAACCACCCCCCGCCGGCGCCGAAATTTCCGCCATTAGCGACCCTCTCGCCCGCTCGTGACGGATTTCTCGTCTCTAGCCCGCAAAATCCGGAATTCCCAGCACCCCGCGGCGCGGAATGGCGGAAATTTCGGGTTCGCGCGAGCTCAGTCGGTGAGATTCCGGAGACCGGCGCCGACCGAGCTGGCTCTATGCGCTGATAGCGCGGTCCAGCGGGTTGGTCGGCCCGGACGGCGCCTTCGCCGGGCGGTCGCGCCGCAGGAGGTAGGCCGCCACGACGCCGCCGATCGCTCCGCACACGTGTCCCTGCCACGAGATCCCCGAGTGGGGCACGACGCTCGACACGAGCGCGCCGCCCCAGATCGCGCCGACGACCAAACCGGTGAGCAGCTCCAGCACACTGCGGTTGAAGAAGCCGCGCGCGAACAGGTAGGTGGCGTATCCGAACACCACGCCGCTGGCGCCGTCGGTGACCGAGTGCGACGGGGCCACGAGCCACGTCCCCAGCCCGCCGACCACGATCACGATCGCGGTCACCTGCAGCAGGCGTCGCGCGCCGTGCAGCGCAATGATCAGCCCCATGAACGCGAACGGGATCGTGTTCGCGATCAGGTGCTGCCAGCTGAGGTGGATGAACGGCGCGGTGAAGATGCCCCAAAGGTGGTCTACGTTGCGCGCCCAGATGCCGTCGTTGTCGAGGCGGTTGGAGTCCAACGTGTTGATCGCCTCGACCAGCCAGATGAGGCCGATCATCCCGGCGAGGACCACCACCCCCTCGGTCTGAAGCTGGCCCTTGCCACCCTTCAGCGGGTTACGGCTCGGGGTGCTGGTTGGCGTCGTAGTGCTCACCCCGCAAAGGATCGCACCTGCCAAGCCGAACCGGTGAAGGTTCGCCTAAGAATCCGTCTGCGGACCCGAAGTCCCGACCGCCCCGCCCACCCCGAGCACCTCGGCTGCGAGCGCCAGCGCCACCTCGGCCCGCTGACGGAACGAAGCCGCGAGCACGAACTCACCGGGATTGTGGGCGGCGCCGCCGCGCGGCCCCAGCCCGTCGACGGTGAGCGGGATGCTGGGCGCGAAGTGGCTCGCATCGCTGGCCCCACCCCGCGAGACGCCGGAGATCGGCCGTCCCAGTCGGGCGGCGGCCCGCTCCAGCAGTCCCCGGGTCGCGTCACGCGAGTCCATCCCAGGCCACACCCGTTGCAGTGCCACGTCAAGACCAACCCCGTCGAGCTCGCCGGGGACGGCGGCGCACACGGCGCCGAACGACTCGCTGCGATCGGCGCGCATGTCGAACAACAGCTCGCCCCCGGCCGGCACGACGTTGAACGCATCACCCGAGCGCACCACGGTCGGAACCACGCTGAGGTGCTCGGCGCCGCCCGGGTCATGGAGCTTGGCGATCCCGATCGCGGTCGCTGCCAGCGCCAGCAGCGCGTTCCGGCCCTGGTCGGGGGCGCTGCCGGAATGCGACGCGCGCCCGGTGGCGGCCACCCGCATCGTTCCCGCCGCCTTGCGCTGGACCACCACGCCCTCCTCGCCGTCGGCGGCAAGCTGCCCGCCCTCAAAGCACAGGCACGCGTCGTAGGAGGCGAAGCGCTCCACGTGCCGAAACGGCTCCACCCGCCACTCCTCGTCGGTGACGAGCAGGAGCGCCACCTCGTCGAACGCGTCCGGGTGCGGAGCGAGCGCCCGCGCGACCCCGAGCGCGAGCACGTCGCCGCCCTTCATGTCCACCGTGCCCGGGCCGTACAGCCGCTCGCCGTCGCGGCGCAGCGGGGCGTGCGAGGAGTGCCCGATGACGGTGTCGACGTGCCCGAGCAGCAGCACGCGGCCCGACCCACGGCCGCGGATCCGCGCCAGCATGTCGGGCGCGCTGCCCGATGTCGAGGAGGTCACCCGCTCGACGGTCGCCTGCGGCGGCAGGAATGCCGCGCAGAGTGCGATCGCCTCCTCGGCCCCGTCCACATCGCCCGAGGGCGAGGACACCGCGACCAGCGCCTCGAGCTCGCGTTCAGACCGGGACGCGATCTCGGCGGCGCCGTCAGCGACGAACGGATCCATCCGCCAAGTCTCCCGCGCGCGCTTCGGCCAGGACCTCGTCCGGCGCGAGCGTCTGGGGCTTCCAGCGCTCGACCACGGCCCGGCTCGACAGCCGGCAAAGTGCGTCATTGATCGGCGTGGGAACGCCGTGCAGCCGGCCGATCAGCGAGATCTCCCCGTTCAGGTAATCGGTCTCGACCGAGCCGACGCCGCGCACAAGGCTCTGCCGGGTCGAGGAGCCGGCCCGCTCGCGCCCGGCGATCGGCTGCACCTCGAGCTGCTGCCACCGCTTGGCGACGTCGTTGACGTCGTCGGCGACGAACTCGATCCCGGCCGCGGTCAGCACGGCGTCGCCCTCCTTCTGAGCGAGCTCGATGAGCTCCCCGGCCGACGGCCCCGGCTCGCAGAGCGCGTCGACGGCGTTGAGCAGGTTGCCGAGCAGCTTCGCGTACTTGAAGCGCATGATGTCCGGCCGCGCCCTCGAGCTGAAGTCCGAAGCGCTCAGCGCGGCCGCGATCTCCTCCGACAGTTCATCCGCCCCGCGCGGATAGCGGCCCAGGTCGATCACGCCGGTCCCGCGGGTGCCGTAGGCCTGGACGATCCCGGGCTGCAGATGCGCGGTCGGCGACATCACCACCGCGCCGTACACCTGGGGGAACAGGCGCAACGCGGTCCGCTCGTTCTCGACCGCGTTCTGCACGCACACGACGGGCGTTTCCACGGGCGCGGCGGCGCGCAGCGCCGTCAAGGCGCCCGCCGTGTCCTGGCTCTTCACAGCCAGCATCACGACCTCGTCGCCGTTCCAATCGAGCCCGGCCGGCGAACCGGCAGCCGGAATCTCCAGCACCACCTTTTCGGTGGGCGTCTCGAGCGTCAGCCCGCGCTCACGGATCGCCTCGTAATGCGACCCTCGGGCGATCAATGCCACGTCGTGGCCGGACTGGTGCAGCCTTGCGCCGACGACGCCGCCGATCGCGCCCGCACCGATGATCACGAACCGCATACGGCGCGCGGTCAGTTCCCGTTCATCGCCTGGCGGACGACCGGGCGGCGCGCGGCGCGCGCTTCGTCGAGGCGCCGGACCGGTGTCGTGTACGGCGCGTGCTGGGCCACCGACGGGTCCTCGCGAGCCTCGCGCAGAATCTCGGCCACGATCTCGGCGAAGTGGTCGAGCGTCTCCTTGGTTTCGGTCTCGGTCGGCTCGACCATCAGCGCCTCCTCGACGATCAGCGGGAAGTAGACGGTCGGCGGGTGCACGCCGTGATCGAGCAGTCGCTTGGCGAGATCGAGCGTCTTGACCTGGAGCTGGCGGCGCATCGGCTCGCCCGAGAGGACGAACTCGTGCATGCACAGCCGGTCGTAGGCGGCCGGCAGGTACTCCATGACGCCCTCGCGCCGCAGCCGCGCGAGCAGGTAATTGGCGTTCAGCACCGCGGTCTCCGATGCGTCGCGCAGTCCGGGCGCGCCGAGCGAACGGATGTAGGCGTAGGAGCGGACGAACACGCCGTAATTGCCCTGGAACCCGCGCAGGCGACCGATCGACTTGGGCCGGTCGTAGTCGAGGTCGTAGAACGGCTCTTTTCCGTTCGTCGAGGACTCTCGCCGGACCACTTGAGGCCGCGGCAGGTAGGGCTCGATCCGCTCGGACACGGCCACCGGCCCGGCGCCCGGGCCGCCACCGCCGTGCGGCTGCGTGAACGACTTGTGCAGGTTGAAGTGCACGATGTCGAAGCCCATGTCGCCCGGGCGGCTGATCCCCATGATCGCGTTCAGGTTGGCGCCGTCGTAGTACAGCGTGGCCCCGACGCCATGGACGATCCGCTCGATCTCCTCGATGCCGGTCTCGAACAGCCCGAGCGTCGAGGGATTTGTGAGCATCAGGCAGGCCACATCCTCGTCGGCCTTGGCGCGCAGATCATCGAGGTCGACGTTGCCGTGGGCGTCTGAGACAACCTTCACCACGTCGTAGCCACCCATCGTGACGGTGGCGGGGTTCGTCCCGTGCGCGGTGTCCGGCGTCAGGACCTTGGTCCGGTGCTGGCCACGATCCTCGTGGTAGGCCCGGGTCAAGAGAACCCCGGCGAGCTCGCCCTGCGAGCCGGCCGAGGGCTGGAGCGAGACGTGCGGCAGGCCCGCGATCTCCCCCAACGCCTCCTGGAGCCGCCACATCAGCTCGAGCGCGCCCTGGGCAGCGCTCGGATCCTGGAGCGGGTGCATCCGCGCATGGCCGGGCAGCGCCGCGATCCGCTCGTGCAGCTTGGGGTTGTGCTTCATCGTGCACGAGCCGAGCGGATAGAAGCCGGTGTCGAGGTCGAAGTTCCGCTTGGACAAACGGTTGTAGTGGCGCACGATCTCGGGCTCGGCGACCTCAGGCAGGCGCGCCGGCTCGGCGCGGCGCAGCGCCGCCGGGAGCAGTTCGTCGATCGAGCGGGGCGGGACGTCGAGCGCCGGTACCACGAACGCGCGCCGGCCCGCCTTCGAGCGCTCGTAGATGGTCAGGGTGTCGTCGGCCTGAGCGATCACGTCGACACCCCCACGGCCTCCCGCTCGGCGCTCACCGCGCCACCCAACACGTCCGCGAGCCGGTCGATGTCGGCCTTGGTCCGCCGTTCGGTGATCGCGACGAGCAGCCCGTCCGCGTGCTCGGGGTAGTCGCGCCACAGCGGATAGCCGGGATTGACGCCCTGCTCCCGGCAGCGCGCGATCACCGCTCCGACCGGCGCGCCGAGCTCGACCGCGAACTCGCGCACGACGGGCTTTTCGTGCAATTGCGTAACTCCCGCGATCGCGGTCAGACGCTCGCGCGCATACGCGGTGCGCTGGAGCATCAGCTCGACCAGCTCGACGACGCCGCGCCGGCCAAGCCAGCTCAGGTAGATCACCCCGGCGAGCGCGTTCAGCGCCTGGGCGGTGCAGATGTTCGAGGTGGCCTTCTCCCGGCGGATGTGCTGCTCGCGGGTCTGGAGGGTGAGCACGAAGCCACGCTTGCCGTCAACATCAACCGTCTCGCCGGCGATCCGCCCGGGCATGCGGCGCATCAGCGCCTCGGTAGCGGCAAAGAACCCGAACGAGGGGCCGCCGAAATCGAGCCGGTTGCCCAGCGACTGGCCCTCGCCGACCACGATGTCCACGCCGCACTCCGCCGGCGTCTTCAGTAGCGCGAGCGGCAGCGGGTCGCAGGCCGCGATCACCAGCGCACCGGCAGCGTGGGCGGACTGCGCGATGCTCGCCAGATCCTCGACCGCCCCCAGGAAGTTCGGCTGCTGGACGATCACCGCGCTGACCTCGTCGGAGAGCTCCGGCAGCTGAGTGGCACCCGCGTCCAGCGGCGCTTCGCTGACTTCCATCTCCCACGCGTGCGCGTGCGTGCGCAGGGTCTCGCGCGAGTGCGGGTGTACCCCCCGGGAGACCACGAACCGGCGGCGGTTGTTGGTGTGCTTGGCCACGTAGCCGGCGGCGGCCACCGCGCTCGGCCCTTCGTACACGGAGGCGTTCGACACGGGCAGCCCGGTCAGCTCGGAGATCGCCGTCTGGTACTCGAACATCGCCTGAAGGCCGCCCTGGGAGATCTCGGGCTGATACGGCGTGTACGGCGTGAGGAACTCCGAGCGCATGATGATCGAGTCGATGAGCGCCGGCACGTAGTGGTCATACATGCCGGCGCCGAGGAAGCTGATCTCGTCATCCGAAGAGACATTGCGCGCGGCCAGCGCGCGGAACTCCTCGAACACCTCCGGCTCGGAGAGTCCATCGCCCAGGGCGAGCTGCCGGTTCAGGCGCAGGCGGTTCGGAATGTCCGCGAACAGCTCCTGCACCGATGACACCCCGATCGTCGCGAGCATCTCCTCGCGGTCGGCGTCGGTGGCGGAGGTGTAGCGAGTCATGGCGGGTGAGTTACTCCAGCGTCGCCTGGTACTCGGTCGAGTCCATCAACGAGTCGGCCTCCGACGGATCAGACAGCTTGACCCTGACCAGCCAGCCGTCGCCGTAGGGATCCTCGTTGATCGTCTCGGGCTTCTCGGCGAGCACGTCGTTGACGGCAATGACCTCGCCCGAGAGCGGGGCGATCACATCGGAGACCGCCTTGACCGACTCGACCTCGGTGTACGCCTGATCCTTGCTGATCGTGGCCCCAATCTCCGGCGCGTCGTAGAAGACCACTTCACCCAGGGCGTCCTGGGCATACCAGGTGATCCCGAAGGTGGCGCTGTCTCCGTCAATCCGCGCCCAGTCGTGCTCGGGGTGGTACTTCAGGTCGTCCGGATAGCTCGCGTCGGCCATTGAATCTAGGCTCCCTTTGTGTATAGAGGCTTGCGCTCGACCACCGCGGGCCGGGTCCGGCCGCGCACGTCGATCTCGAAGTGCGTCCCGGGCTCCGCGCGGTCCTTCGAAACGTACGCCATCCCGATCCCGCGCTCCAGACATGGCGAGAAGGTGCCGCTGGTCACCTCGCCGCCACCGATCACCGGGTTGCCCCGGCGCGCGAGGGCGGGTCCCTCCATCCGGAACGGGACGAGCTTCTCGGCCGTCCCCGCTTGCCGCGCCTGGGCCACCGCTTCGGAGCCGATGAAGCCCGTCGCCTCCTTGCAGCACCAGCCGAGCCCGGCCTCGATCGGGCCGCGCTCCTCGCTCAGGTCGTTGCCGTACAGGTGAAAGCAGACCTCCAAGCGCAGCGTGTCGCGCGCGCCGAGCCCGACCGGGGCGGCGCCGGCTCCGATCAGCGCGTCCCACACCGCCGGCGCGTGCTCGGGGTGCAGCAGCAACTCCACCCCGTCCTCGCCGGTGTAGCCGGTGCCGCACACGAGCATCGGGACGCCGGCCACGGTGCGCTGGCAGACGTGGAAGCGCGCCGGCAGGTTCCCGTCGGTGAGCGCATGCACGAGTCCTCGCGCGTTCGGGCCCTGCACGGCCAGCATCGCGAACTTGGCGGCCGCGTCGATCACGTCGACGTCGAACCCGCCGGCTTGTTCGCGCAGCCACGCCAGGTCCTTCTCGTGATTGGCCGCGTTGGTCACGGTCAGGAACTCGCAGTCGGCCAGGCGATAAGTGAACAGGTCGTCGAGCACGCCCCCGTCTTCCCGAAGCATCACGCTGTACTGCGCGCCCCCCTCCGGCATCCGGCGAAGGTCGTTAGAGAGGACGTGCTGGAGGAACTTAAGGGCGTCCGGACCGCGCGTCTCGACCTCGCCCATGTGCGAGACGTCGAACACCCCTGCGTTGGTGCGGACCGCCAGGTGCTCCTCGCGAATCCCCGCGTACTGGACGGGCATCTCCCAGCCCGCGAACGGTACGAGCTTGGCCCCCAGATCGGCGTGGCGCTGGTACAGGGGGGTACGGCGTAATTCAGCGGTGGATGTCAACGTTGGTGGAGGCTAGTACAAGCCCCGGTGCGGCCCATCCCGAGCGGCGCGCTGCCGCACCGGACGGAGCACTCCACCACCCCCCGCCCCGGCCGGGACCGGCGCCGGAGCGGCCGCAAAGAAGACGTCCCCGAGGCTCAGCGATCCTTGAGGAACGACGGGATGTCGATCTCGTCGTCGCGAATCTCGAGCGAGGACCGCTGGTCGTCGTCCATCGTCACGTCGCGGTCCCGCCGGGCGCGCCGCGTCGTCTCGCGGGCTTGACTCGGCCGTGAATACCGGTGGTCGAAGCCCGTCGCGATCACGGTAACCCGTACCTCATCGCCCATCGAGTCGTCGATCACCGCGCCGAAGATGATGTTCGAGTTCTGATCGGCGGCGCTCTGGACGATCTCCGCCGCCTCATTGACCTCGAACAGCCCCAGGTCGTGCCCGCCCGTGATGTTGAGCAGGATCCCGGTGGCGCCCTCCACGGACTCCTCGAGCAGCGGGGATGAGATCGCGGCCTTGGCCGCCTCGGCGGCGCGGTTCTCGCCGCCGGCGTTGCCGATGCCCATCAATGCCGTCCCGGCGTCGTGCATGATCGTGCGCACGTCGGCGAAGTCGAGGTTGATCAGCCCGGGGATCGTGATCAGGTCGGTGATTCCCTGGACGCCCTGGCGCAGGACGTTGTCGGCCTCGCGGAACGCATCGAGGATGGTGGTCCGGCGCTCGACGATCGCCAGCAGCTTCTCGTTGGGGATCACGATCAGCGTGTCCACGTGCTCGCGCAGCTTCTGGATCCCCTCCTGCGCCTGGCGCGCGCGCTGCGTACCCTCGAACGCGAACGGTCGGGTGACGCACCCGACGGTCAGCGCTCCGATCTCGTTCTTGGCGATCTCGGCGATCACCGGTGCCGCCCCGGTGCCCGTGCCCCCACCTTCGCCGGCGGTGACGAACACCATGTCGGCGCCCTTCAGCGCCTCCTTGATCTCGTCGCGCGACTCCGCGGCCGCGCCCTGACCAATGTCGGGATTGGCGCCGGCGCCGAGGCCCTTGGTGAGCTCATGGCCGATGTTGAGCTTGATGTCGGCATCGCACATGGCGAGCGCCTGGGCGTCCGTGTTGCACGCGATGAACTCGACCCCACGCAGGCCCGCGTCGACCATGCGGTTGACCGCGTTGGTTCCACCGCCGCCGACTCCGACGACTTTGATGACTGCGAGATAACTGCCGCTTTCCATTCGTGACCGTCCGACCCTAGAGTTAGTGTTGAGCGTTTTGAGAACAGTCGCTCGTAGCGGGAGTTTCGCACGTTAGGCCCTGGAGTTGCGGGAAGTCAACGGCAAACGCCGGAACGCAAGCGCTGTTGCAAAACCCGGAACCCTCGACGGGCGGGCCAGAGTTCGCGATTTTAGACAGTCAAGCTGTACTCGAGGGTTAGGGTGACACCGACCCGCTGGAGGAAGCGGACGCGGCATCCGATCCGGAGGTTGAAGCGCCGTCGGCTCCGGACGTCGATGCGCCGTCCGACCCGGTCGCACCCGAGGCGTCGGATCCGGTCGACCCGCCGCCCGCGCCCGATCCGTCCGAGCTCTCCGTCGTGATCAGGCCGGCCGCGGCGACGGCGGCCTCACTCACGCCGGCGGCGGGGCGCGACGGGTCGCTGACGTCGATGTAGTCGGCCCCGGCGGAGCTCGGATCGGCGAGCACCATCGTGGCCGAATCCCACTTGGCATCGAGATCCGAATCGTCGCCGAAGTAGAGGCTCGGACCCGACCGAAGCTGCGCGACCAAGCCATGGGCCGAGGTCGTCGTGACCTCGCTGATCCGCGACTCCAGACGCGACGGCGCCGTCGCCAGCAGCGCGAGCGCGTTCAGCACCCCGGAATCGGTCACCGTCGAGCCGCCGGGAAGAGAGGCGACCGGAATCGCCGGCAGCGAGCCGGCCCGCACGTCGCGCAGAAGCGTCCCGTCGCCGCTGACCGCGACGGCCTGACGGCCGGCGACCAACGCCCCGAGCGGAAGCTGTTCGACCACGTCGATCCGCATCCCGTGCGGGAACTGGGTGCTCACGTGCAGGTCCTTGACGATCGGGTAGGGCGCCACGGCCGTCCGCAGCTGGCCCTGGTGGACGTCGAGCGTGGTCATGTTCAGCGCGGCCAGCCGCAGCGCCGAGCGGATCTGGCCGGCGTCGGGGCCGTAGACCCCGGCGATGCTCACGCGCCGGACGGCCACCAGCGAGGAGTCGCGCACCCACAGCCACGCCCCGCCGAGCAGCAGGACCGCGGCGAGAACCGCGATCCCGATCTTGACCCGCAACCTCATCCGCCGCGTGACGGTCACCCGCGCCCCCGTTGCCAGTCCTCGGGCAGCTCCACCCGCCCGAGCGTTTGCACCTCGGGCTCCAGCGCGATGTCGAACCGCTCGAGCACGCGCCGCCGCCCCTCGGCCATCACCGCCACCACGTCCGCGGTGCTCGCGTCACCATGGTTCTCGACGAAGTTGGCGTGCTTGGCCGAGAAACCGGCACCTCCGATCCGTAGCCCGCGCGCGCCCGCCTCGTCGAGCAGCTGACCCGCGGTCCGGCCGCGGGCGCGCGAATCGTCCGGATTCTTGAATGTCGAGCCGAAAGTCTTGATGCCGGAAGGCTGAGCTGCCTTGCGGCGGGCGCGCATGTCGGCCAGCGTCGCCTTGACCTCCTCGCTGCGCGCCTGCGCCAGGGCAAATGACGCCCGGGCGACGACCTCGCCGCGAGCCAGGCTCGAGCGGCGATAGGCGAAGCCGAGCTGCTCGGGCGCCCGGCGCTCCGTCCCGCGTGGGCCGGCGACATCCACCCACTCGAGCACCCTGGCCAGCTCGCCCCCGTACGCGTTGGCGTTCATTCGCACCGCCCCACCGACCGTGCCCGGGATGTTGACGCCGAATTCGATCCCGGTGAGCCCGGCCTGGGCCGCCCGCGCGGACACGGACGGTAGGCGCGCGCCTCCGCCACAGCGGATCCGGGTTCCGTCCAGTTCGATCGTGCTCAGCTCCTTGTCCAGCTTGAGGACCAGCCCGCGGACCCCAGCATCCGCCACCAGGAGGTTCGACCCCGACCCCACGACCCCTACCTCGAGCCCCTCGGTCTGCGCCCAGGCGAGCAGGCGCTCGAGCTCCGGTATCGAGCCGGGACGGGCGAACAGCTCGGCGGGCCCGCCGGTGCGGACCGTGGTCAGGCGCGCGAGCGGGTAGTCGCGCTGGACGCCGGGCGGCGGATCGGCCATCCGGGCAGCGTAGAAGGCGCCCCGGCCGGTTTCAGCTTCACATAACTAACGACCGCGCGAGCACGTCGACGTCCCCGGCCCCCATGCAGAGGCAGAGGTCCCCGGCCCGGAACGCCCCCACCAGGAAAGCGCGGGCGTCGTCGAACGACGGCATCCAGGCCACCCTCCTACCCCCCGCGGCATCCGCAGCCGCCGCGGCAACCAGGTGCCCGTCCACGCCCGGGAAGTCCTCGGCTCGCTCGCGCGCGGGATATACGGGCAGCACGACGACCAGGTCCGCGCCGGCCAGTGCCCGACCGAACTGGCTCGCGAGCGCGCGCGTGCGCGAGTACAGGTGCGGCTGGAACACGGCGACGAGCCGCACCGGATCCAGCGTACGGGCGGCGGCGATGGTGGCGGCGACCTCGGTGGGATGGTGGGCGTAATCGTCGTATATAGGGATGTTGTTTTCGGTGGACCCGAGCAGCTCGAACCGCCGTCGAGCGCCGCGGAACCCGGCAAGGGCAGTGGCCGCCCGGGTCGGATCGGCTCCGGCCAGTGCCGCGGCGGTCAGCGCGCCCGCCGCGTTGACCGCGTTGTGGCTGCCGGGCACCGACAGCGCGACCTCGATCCCTCGCCAGGCGAACCGCGAGCCGTGCGTCGAGACGGCCACGTCCCGAGCGTCGTAGCCGAACGCGTCCGGCGGGCACAGGGCTCGCAGCGCGGGACGATCCCACACGACGGCTCCGAGTGTCGCGCGGCCCATGAACTCACGCAGGGTGTCCTCCAGGTCCAGGCGCGAGTTGTAGGTGGCGTGGTGGTCGAGCTCGGCGTTGGTCAGCACCGCGATCTCGGGACTAAGTGCGAGCAGGGAGCGATCGGACTCGTCGGCCTCGACCACGATCCACTCGCCGTTGCCCCAGCCCGCGTTGGCGCCGGTGTCGCGGAGCTCACCGCCCACCACATAAGCCGGATCCAGGCCGCAGGCACGCAGGGTCTGGACGACCATCGCCGCGGTGGTCGTTTTACCGTGCGTGCCGGTGATCGCCAGGCAGCGGCGCAGCGCGGCGATCTGCGCGAGCAGCTCCGAACGGTGCAGCTCCCGCCCGGCGGCCACGCGGCGCTCGGGATTGTCCGCTGGCACGGCCGTCGAGAACACGACCTCGGCGCCGGCCGGGACGTTCTTATCCGCGTGCCCGATCGCCGGCTCGATCCCGGCCGACCGCAGGCGCGCCATGTACGCGGATTCGGCGCGGTCGGAGCCGCTCACGCTCGCGCCAAGGCTACGGGCGATCAGCGCGAGGCCGCTCATCCCGGCGCCGCCGATCCCGACGAAGTGCAGCTTGCGAGCCGACCAGTCCTCGCCGGCGGCGCTCCCGCCGCGCGGGCGGGCGGGTCCTGTCACTCCTCGCGCTCGAGCACGACGACCGGTATGTCGCGCCTGGTCTTGCGCTGGTACTCGTCGTAGGGCGGCCAGCGGTCGGTCATCATCCGCCACAGCTCGGGTTTCTCGTCCTCGGTGGCCGTGCGCGCGTGCGCCTTGAACCTGTCGCCGCGCACCTGCACAGTGACCTCCGGTTGCGCGCTCAGGTTCAGGAACCAGGCCGGATGTTCCTCGGCGCCACCCTTGGAGGCCACGACGACGTGGTCCTCGCCCCGCTTGCCGTAGATCAACGGCGTGCTGCGCGACTCGCCCGAGCGTCGCCCGGTCGTCGTCAGGATCAGCACGGTCGTGCCCTGCCAGTCGTGCCCTTCAGCGCCGTCGGTTTTTTGATAGCGCCTGACATGCTCCTGGCCGAACAGCATCCCTCCACCTCGTTTTCGAAGGATTGTTTCTCAGGCGAGGCTATACAAAGCGGGGGCGCACCGCACTACGCAGCTCCGTCGCTGAGCCGGCCAGACGACAGTGGACCGTGGTGTCCTCGCGGGGCGCAGGTCAGCGGGACCGGTCCCGCGCCGCGGCGAGAAGTTCGTGCGCGATGTCACGTGCGGCGTCCGGGCGCGCGAGCCCGGCGGAGGCGCGGGCCATCGCCGCCAGCCGGCCGCGGTCGGCCAGGAGCCGGCCCACCTCATGGGCCAGCCGGGCGCCGGTCAGCTCGTTGTCGGGGATGACCACCGCGGCGCCGGCGCGCTCCATGTAGCGGGCATTCGCCGTCTGGTGATCGGCGGTGGCGTACGGGTAGGGGATCAGCACGGCCGGCTTGCCGTGCGCGGCGATCTCGAAGATCGAGCCGCCGGCGCGGGCGACCACGAGATCGGCCGCCAGCAGCGCCTCGCCGAAGTTGGAGATGTAACCACGGAGGTCGTAATAGGACCTACCCACCCCCTGTGGACGCACGTCCTGGAGGGCGGGCAAATCGCGCTCCCCGGCGGCGTGGAGCACGCGAAAGCGCGCGCCGGCGAACGCTTGCACCGCGGCCTGGTTGATGGTTCGCGCGCCTTGCGAGCCGCCGAACACGAGCACGCAGGACTCCCGCAGGCCGATCCCGAAGCGGTCCCGGGCGGCCTGCCAATCGGTAGCGGGCGGTGGCACCGGCCGGCCGGTGAGCACGTAGCGCCCGCCCGTCCGCCCGTCGATCGGAAAGGCCAGGCAGACCCGCCGCGCGAATGGCGCCAGAAGCCGGTTGGTCAGGCCGAGGTGACTGTCGGCCTCGGTCAAGACAAGGGGTACTCGGGAGGCGACCGCGCAGAAGCCGACCGGGCCGGCCACATATCCGCCTCCGCCGAGCACCGCCGCCGGGCGCAACTCGGTCAGGATCGCCCGCGCCTGGCGCACCGCCTGGGCCGCGACCAGGCCGGCGCCCAGTGCCTTGACCGGCCGCCCTCGTGGCAGCGGCGCCACGCGCAGCCGGCGCAGCTCGTAGCCGGCGGCCGGGACCAGCTCGGCCTCGGCGCGATCACCGCCGACGAAGGTGACCTCGGCGCCCTCAGCCCGCAGCGCGTCGGCCACTGCCAGCGCCGGCACGACGTGCCCGGCGGTCCCGCCGGCGCCGATCACGATCCGCGGCGCTGTCAACTCTCGAGTTCCGGACGACTTGCAGCCGCGCTCCCGGGCGGGCGATGTTCAGCAGCAGGCCGACGCTGCCCAGCATCATGCACAGATTGGTGGGCGCGTAGGAGATGAACGGCAGCGGCACGCCGGTGAGCGGAGCGAGCCCCAGCACGACGAACAGGTTGAGTATTCCCTGACACAGAATGAGCGAGGTCAGACCGGTGGCCAGGAGCTTGGCATACCGGTCGGTGGCGCGGCGCGCCGTGCGCAGGCCCGCATAGGCGATCATCCCGTACAGGCAGACCACGCCGAGGATCCCGAGCACCCCCAGCTCTTCGCCAATCACGGCCAGGATGAAGTCGGTCTGAGCCTCTGGCAGGTAGAAGATCTTCTGCACGCCGCGACCCAGGCCCACCCCGAACAGCCCCCCGGAGCCGAGCGCGATCTGCCCCTGAACGGCCTGGTAGCAGGGCCCTGACTTGCAGGCAGACGCCCACGGGTGCAGGAACGCGGTCAGCCGGGCCCGCTCATACGGCTGAGCCGTGGCCAGCAACAGCACGCACACCGCAGCGATCCCGGCCAGAGCCGCGACGTAGCGCATCGGCATCCCGGCCGCGATCAGCAGCGCCGCGATCGTCAGCGCCACCACGATCATCGTGCCCAGATCGGGCTCGACGACGATCAGCAGGCAGGCCGGGCCCGTGACGACGGCGATCGGCGCCACGGCGGCCCGGAAGCTCCGCATCCGCTTGGGGTGGTCGGCCAGGTAGCGGGCGGCGTACAGCACGAGCGCGACCTTCATCACCTCCGAGGGCTGGAACTGGATCGGGCCGGCCGAGAACCAGCGCCGGGCGCCGTTGACCACAACGCCGAAGCCGGGCACCAGGACCAGCACGAGCAGGCCAAAGGACCCCAGCAGCAGCGCGGTGACCAGCCGTGGCGTGACGATTTCCAGGCCGTGGCGCGAGAGCACGTGCATCCCGACCAGACCGATCGCGCCGAACACGAGGTAGCGAACGAACTCGCCGGCGCCGGTCCCAGCCCCTCCGCTCGAGAGCACACCGAGCGGCGAGGACGCGCTGTACACCATCACCGCGCCGAAGGCCAGCAGGCACAGCGTCGCGGTCATCAGCATGCGGTGCTCTACCGGTGGCGCCTGCCGGCGCGAGGCCGAGCTGGAACGCCTGCGGGTCGATCCGGCGTCGCCTGCGGAGTCGCGAGCGCCGCCGCGTGCCCGCTCGCGGACCGCCGCGGCGCGAGCCATCAGGCGCGCTCCACGAGCGACCGGAAGAAGTCCCCGCGCGCCTCGAAGTCCGTGAACTGGTCAAAGCTGGCGCAGGCCGGCGAAAGCAACACGACCTCACCCGGCTTCGCCGCCTCCCGGGCCAGCGCCACGGCGTGCTCGAGGTCGCCGGTCTGATGGAGCGGCACCCCGGCCGGAGCCAGCGCCTCCGCGAGCTCGCCGGCCGCCTCGCCGATCAGATAGACGGCACGACAGCGCTCGGCCACCGGGCCGGCGAGCGGCGAGAAGTCCTGCTGCTTGCCGCGGCCCCCCGCGATCAGGTGAATCCCGCCCGGGAAGGCTTGCAGGGCCACAATCGTGCTCGCGACGTTGGTCGCCTTCGAGTCGTTGATCCAGGTCACGCCGTCGCTGGTCGGGACCCGCTCGAGGCGGTGGCGCACCCCGGCGAACGTCCGGAGCCCCGTGGCGACGGCCTCGGCGTCGATCCCCCGCGCCAGGCAAACGGCTGCGGTCGCCATCGCGTTCTGGACGTTGTGGACTCCGGGCAGGGACAGCTCCTCAACGCGTAGGAGCGGCTCTTCCCCCCACCAGAGATAGTCGGCGCGCTCGGACAGGTCCGGACCCGGACCGTCCCCGAAGGTCACCCTGCGGGCGCAGCCGCCGAGGTCTTCGACCTCCAGGTCAGCCGGCGCCACCGCGACGTCGTAGTTGCCCTGGTTGACGAAGATCTTGAGCTTCGCGGCGACGTAGGCGTCGTAGGTGCCGTGGCGGTCCAGGTGATCGGGCGACAGGTTGAGCAGCACGCCGGCCTCGGGCGAGAACGCGAGCGTGTCCTCGAGCTGGAACGAGGAGGCCTCGCATACGACGGTGGAATTGACTGGGAGCCCACCCTCCCGCGGATCGCCGAGCGCGAGCGTCGAGACGGCCGTGCCGACGTTCCCGGCGACCGCGACGGGCAGTCCGGCGTCGCGGTGGACGTGTCCGATCCACTCGGTGGTCGTGGTTTTGCCGTTGGTGCCGGTCACGGCCACGAACTCATTGGGGAGGAGCCGCCAGGCCAGCTCGAGCTCACCGAGCACCGTGAGGCCGCGGGCTCGCGCCGCCCGGACGGCCGGGGCGTCTTGAGGTACGCCGGGACTCTTGATGAGCGTCCTGGCGCGGGCGGCAAGATCGACGCCTGACGCATCTAGCCGTACTTCGACGCCCGCCTCGCGAAGCCTTCCCGCGGCGTCGGCGAGCGCCGGCCGATCGCCGCTCCCGGTGTCCACGCCGATCACGGAATGCCCCCGGGACCGGAGCAGGAGCGCTGCCGCGACCCCCGAGCGGGCCAGCCCCACCACCAGGTACGGCCCGGGCGGTAACCCGGGACGCGACTTACCCACGAATGCTCAGGCGATACACCGTGAACGCGATCGCCGCGCAGGCCGAGGCCACGATCCAGAAGCGCAGGATGATCTTGGTCTCCGACCAGGCCTGCAACTCGAAGTGGTGGTGGATCGGCGCCATCAGGAACACCCGCTTGCGCAGCGTCTGGAAGGAAACGACCTGGATCAGGACCGATAGCGCCTCGATCACGAAGATCCCGCCGAGCAGGATCAGCAGCACCTCGGTGTCGGTCATCACGGCGAGCCCGGCGATCGCGCCGCCGATCCCGAGCGCGCCGGTGTCGCCCATGAAGATGCTGGCCGGGAAGCTGTTGAACCACAGGAAGCCGATGCACGCGCCGACCAGGCAGGCGGACAGCAGGGTGAGGTCCGAGTCGCCGAAGGTGATGAAGGTGATCCCGATGTAGGCCAGCAGCACGATCGCGGCGCAGCCGGCGGCCAGTCCGTCCAGGCCGTCGGTGAGGTTCACCGCGCTCGACGTGCCGGCCACCACGAGGTAGATGAACACCGGGAACAGTGGCCCGAGATCGACGCTGGCGTCGACGAATCGGAAGTCGATCGTGGAGCTGATCCCCGCCTTATGAGTCGCCACCCACCACAGCCCGAGCGAGATCGCGATCGTGACCACGAGCTTGGTCCGGGCCCGCAGTCCGAGCGAGCGGCGCTTGACGATCTTCGTGTAGTCGTCGGCGAAACCGAGCAGGGCGCACGCCACGGTCGCGCCCAGCACCCCGATCGAGCGCCAGTCGCGCGTGGACAGGATCACGAACGGGATCGCGAACGCGACCATGATGATGATCCCGCCCATCGTCGGAGTGCCCGCCTTGGTCTTGTGGCCCTCGGGCCCCTCCTCCCGGATGTTCTGCCCGAACGCCCGCCGGCGCAGGAACTCGATGAACTTGGGGCTGAGGAACAGGCACAGCAGCAGCGACGCCGTGCCGGCGATCAGCACCCGGCCTGAGACCGATCCCATCAGAGCACCGCTCCGGCCCCGCCCGCCACGGCCGCGCGCGCGCCGATGGCCCGGCACACGAGCTCGAGCCCGACCGCGAGCGACGCCTTGACCAGCACCACATCCTCGGGGCGCAGCAGCCCAGGGACGATCTCGGCCGCCGCCACAGCATCTGGAACCGAGTGGAGCTCGCCGTCGAACGGCTCGGCGATGGCGGCGGCCAGCGGCCCCACCGTCACCAGCAGCTCCACGCCCGCCCGGGCGACCTGCTCGCCGAGCTCGCGGTGGTATTCGCGTCCGCGCGGCCCGAGCTCGCGCATGTCGCCGAGCACCGCGACCGAACGAGCGCCAGGCGTCCGGGCCACGGTGTCGGCCAGATCCTCGAGGGCGGCGCGCATCGACATCGGGTTGGCGTTGTAGCAGCCATCGATCAAGATCACGCCCCCGGGCAACACGACGTGCTCCCCCCGGCCGGCCGTCAGCTCGAGCGTGACGCGCCCCTCGGGGGTCACTCCGACGGCCTCGGCGGCGGCGACGGCCGGCAGCAGGTTCCGGCGCAGATGCGCCTGGGGGAACGGGACCTCGAGGGCGATCGTCCGGCCGTGTAGGTCGATCTCGACGCGCCCCTCTTCGGATCGCACGAGCCGGACGTCGCCGGACTCACCGAAGGTGATCGTCTGCAGGTCGGCGCGCAGGTGCGGCTCGAGCAGCGGCTCTCCGGCGGGCAGGACCGCCGTCCCGCCCGGCCTCAGCCCTTCAATCAGCTCCGCCTTGGCCGCTGCGATCGCCTCGAGCGTCCCCATCTGCTCGAGGTGGACCGGCCCGATGCTCACGATCACACCGACGTCGGGCTCGGCCAGGGCGGCCAGCTCGGCGATCTGACCGGGGCCGCGCATCGCCATCTCGAGTACCAGCACCTCGGTGCCGGGCGGCGCCGCGAGGATCTCGAGCGGCAGCCCGATCTCGGTGTTGAAGTTCGCGCGGGAGGCGACGGTCCGCCGGTGGGGCGAGAGCAGCGCCAGGAGCAGGTCCTTGGTCGAGGTCTTGCCGGTGGAGCCGGTGACCCCGATCACGCTCGCGCCCAGCTCGCGCCGCCACGCGGTGGCCAAGCGCTGCAGGGCTGCCAGGGGGTCCTCCGCCGCGAGCAGCGCGCCAGGCGGAGCGCACAGGGCGTCCTGGGCGTGCTGCGGCGTGGTCAGGACCCCCCACGCCCCCGCGGCGAGCGCCTGCGCGGCGTAGCGGCCGCCGTCGACGTGCTCCCCCTCCAGGCCGACGAACAGCGACCCGGGCCCGGCCTGGCGCGAGTCGATGATCGCGCGCTCGGGTCCCGTGGTGGTGGGCGCCGGCGAGATGAGCCGTGCTCCTGCCGCCCGCGCGACGTGCTCGGGTGTCCAGGTCCTCATGCTCCGATTGCAGACTACTTGGCTTGGCGGCGCCGGCGGGCGCTTACCTTGCGGCCGGCGCGCCCCGGAGCGCCTCGAGTGCGTCGCGCGCGACCGTGACGTCGTCGAACGGCAGCTTTCGACCCCCCTCGAACTCCTGACCCTGCTCGTGCCCCTTGCCCGCGATCACCACCACGTCCCCGGCGCCGGCGCTCGCGATCGCAGCGGCGATGGCGTTGCGCCGGTCTACGTCGTGCTCCACTTCGGTGCCGCTGCCGGCCAGGATCTCGTCGATGATCGCGTCGGGGTCCTCCGAGCGCGGGTTGTCGGAGGTCACGATCACCCGGTCGGCCAGCCGCTTGGCGATCTCCCCCATCATCGGGCGCTTGCCGCGGTCGCGGTCCCCTCCGCAGCCGAACACCACGTGCAGACGGCCGTCGGTGAGCCCGCGCGCCGCGCGCAGGACGTTTTCGAGCGAATCGGGGGTATGCGCGTAGTCGACGAGCACCGCGAAGTCCTGACCCGCGAGGACCGGCTCGAACCGGCCCGGGACGTGTCCGGCGGTCTCGAGCGCGCGCGCCGCGACGTCGAGCGGGACACCGAGCGCGCGGACCGCGGCGAGCGCGGCGAGCACGTTGTAGACGTTAAAGCGCCCGGGAAGCGGCGAGTTCAGCGCGACCGCGCCGTCGGGGCCATGCACGGTGAAGCGCGAGCCGTTCAGGTCGGTGTGCAGATCGGTGGCCCGATAGGTGGCCTCGCGGTCGACCGCATAAGTCGCCGCGCCGGGCAGTTCGGCGGCCAGCCGCGCCCCGTATGGGTCGTCGACGTTGACCACGCAGTGCCGTGCGCGTCCCGGCTCGAACAGCCGCCGCTTCGCGCCGTAGTAGCGCTCCATCGTCTGATGGAAGTCCAGATGGTCCTGCGTGAGGTTGGTGAAGATCGCGGCGGCGAAGTGAATCGCGTCGGCGCGGTGGAGCTCGAGGGCGTGCGAGGACACCTCCATCGCGCAGGCCACGTCACCCGCATCGAGCATCTCACGAAACGTGCGCTGGAGGTCGATCGCCTCGGGCGTGGTCCGCTCCACCGCGCGCTCGGCGCCGCCGATCACGCTCTTGACCGTGCCGAGCAGCCCGGTCTGGCGTCCGTGGGCCTCGAGCAGCGCTCCGACCAGGAAGGCCGTGGTGGTCTTGCCGTTGGTGCCGGTGACACCAAGCGTCTCGAGCTCGGCCGTCGGGTCCGCGTAGAACGCTGCGGCAGCCGGGGCCATGGCGGCGCGGACGCTCGGCACGCGTACTTCCGGGACCGACAGATTGAGCGGCCGCTCGACGACGAGCGCCGCGGCGCCCCGGGCGATCGCGTCGGGGGCGAACTCGTGCCCATCGCGCGTGAAGCCGGGCACGCAGAAGAACAGCGTGCCGGGCTCGACGGTGCGCGTGTCGTACGCCAGGCCGGTGATCGGGACCGTGCCGGCGGCGGACGAAGCCGTCGGGATCAGCTCTGAAAGGCGCATACGAACTGCTCGGGCAGCATCGGGCGTAGAGGCTACAGGCGGATCACACGATCGGGTCGCTGGCGGATTGATGTCGGTCCGGACTGGTCGTGGTGACCCGGGCGGGGATTCGGTAGCCGGCTCATCGAGGACTCCCGTCATGACTCGTCCGCCGAGCGACAGGGCTATAGGAGTCGACGCAACGTGACCAACCTCGGTAAGGCGCGACGACGCGCCGGTCGGCCGATACCGCGACGTCTGCACTGCCCCCCCCCGCTCCAGAAGCACGCTTGGCTGCTGCGGCTGGAGCATTCAACCCGCGACGATTCCGCCCGCGAGAAGCGTGGTGATCGGGCGTAACCTGCGCTCAGAGGCCCTTTTGTATGTCATCTTGCCCGGGCTCCGGGTTCTTCCTCGGGGCGGGCGCGAACGAAGGCTTCTTTAAAACGGAACACAGGCGTGGGCTCCAAGACCAGTTCGGCCGGCGCGGGGCGCTCGTCAAGCCTGTACCGGAGCTCGCATGAGTAGCACGGCGCGTACGTCCCTCGTCGGTCATGGCGGGCTGCGCCGTCCTTCCGGTTGGGTTACCGGACGGTAGTGGCGGAGGTGTCAGACTCGATCCTCTGCTCAGGTTCTACCGGATCTCCTTGACCTACCGAGGCGCAGGACAAGTCGACACCGCGTGTCTTCTGGACCCGGAAAGCACTTGCGCGACCGCGAACCGCCACTCGAAAGTGGCCATCCTCTTGCGACATCACATTGGCGTAGCGATGTCGCGGGTCCGAATGTGACTCGGTCCGCGAACCCTTGAATGCTCGAAGGCAGTAGTTTCGCGAGCCCGACTTGGTCGACGCCGTGGTCACAGAGCGACGGAGAACCAGAACGACGCGCCGAAATGCAGCGGGTCAACCCCCACATCTGGTCCGAAGCACGCTCTCATCTCCTCGCCGTGCTCTCGGACCATGTAATGAGTCGCAAACTCTGTCCGGAAGCGACCCCCCGCGACAAGCAGTGCGAACAGTACGTACTGCTCGCCATAGAGTCGCCGCTTGTACGACGGCGGATAGTCGAATGGGAGGAAGACGTCATGGACGTGGACCAGCGTTCCACCTCGCAGCCTTGGGATGAGGTCGCAGAACAGGAAAGGGATATCGCCGCCACTTCGAACGACGTGACTTGAATCGATAAACACGATCGAGTCCTCGGCGAGTTCGATATCGCTGGCAGCATCCTCGACTCTCCGGAGAATGGTGCGATCAGCGATATCAGCGATGTCGGTGCGGGGCTCGGGATCGATGACCACTAACTCGCATCGAATCCCCGTCTTCTCAATCGTCCGCCGCGCAATCGCGGTGCTAAACCCAGCGCCGATCTCGATGATGCGACGGGGCCGGTGGTCGGCCACGATCGCAGCGTACACCTCGGCATCAGGGGTCGGGTACCAGTCGTTGTGTATCCGATCCTCTCCAAGGTGACGAGTATTGATTCGGGGATCGTTCCGCAGAGCGCTGAAGAGCTCCCGGTACTCCGCCCAGCGCGCCAAGTGATTGAGCTGCTTCTCGTCGTCGAGGTCAAGTTGGCCGATGACCCTGGTGTCTGGCACGAAAGAATCTGGATCGAGGCCTTCCAAATCGGGGGGGACGACCTCCTCAAGTGCAGAAAGGATGGGCGCGTACCGCTGGAGTCTGCGGACCTCTCGGACCCGTTCGATCAACGATCGCGCACGCTCTGCCCACACGGCGCCGCAGCCTATCGAACACATCGTGCATCTTGCGGCGATCGGATGCATGCGACCTAGGCGCCCTTCAGCTACACGTCCAGATCGGACCTCCGTTTCTCGGTTCATCACGGGTTTCGCGGCAACGCCGCTCGGCTCGCGACGACGGTCGCCGACCCCCAAAAAAGCGTGAAGACGCGGTCGGAGAACGGCCATAACGGCGAGGTGCTCGAGTTCGTCTTACTCCAAATTGTCTCCCGACCCCTACCTGTTGCCTGGACTACCCCAACTCGGTGCTCAAGAGGTCGACGTAAGATCCCTTCGTGCAGTAGCCACGAACCCGGCACGCTCATCGCCGCCACCTTCGATGAGGTCGAACCCGATCAGCGACGCGAAGAAGTCATGGGCGCTCGCCTCTGGGATGGGGTGGACCTCTCCGATGATTAGGTCAACCTGAGACAGCCGTGCGCACGCCTTCACGGCGGCATGCTCCGACCCCTCGATGTCGATCTTGAGAACGTCAATCTGTTGGTCACCGATGATCTCGTCGAGCGTGACGCCGGGGACCGTGAACGGTTCGCCGTCGGAGTATGCACCAGTCCCCCAGCTCATCCCGGCTGCCCGGCGGAGAATGATGGGGTCGTTGCTATCGCTGACAGCTGCCGTTCGCACGTCCACCTGCAGACCTCGAAGGTTTCGAGCTGCGCGAGCCGCAACCCGAGGGTCGGCCTCGTAGGCCACAATCCGGGCGTTCGGATATAACCTTGCGAAGAACAGGCTTGCGGCTCCTGCATTGGAGCCGAGGTCGAGAATAAGGCTCGGTCGATATGGGAGTGCTGACGTGTCGTAGATCCGCTCAACGAAGATCTCATCGATCACGCGCAATTCCGACACATCAGCAAGCCAGAACCACTTGCCCGCGACTCGAATTGGCAACTCGACGTTGTGGAGGCGTGGAATCGCTCCTTTCAGACCCAGCAGCACGGCGATGAGCACGATCCATGCACGCTCGGGGCGGGAGTCTCCAGCGCGCCGCGCTGCGAGTGCTCGGCGCACCTGGTCTCGCTGATAGCGCATCGCCTCAAGCTACCGCAGTGAGTCCCGTTATGCGGGGTAAGCGGTGTGTAGAACGGATGACTTGACCAAGTTTCGCTCGATCGACCACGTCCAGGCCACCGGGGCCCTGAACTACTTCATTGACGGATCCGGGCTCAGGTCCGCTGGGCGGACCCCGGCTTTCAGTGAGCCCTCTAGGCTGGCCGGACCATCGCTAAACCAAGCGGCTCGAGCAGCCCGTACTCATTTTCACTCGGGTTGCCGCTCCGAATTCCTGCCTCGACCGCTCTTACCACCGCGGAGGTTTGTTCGCGCCAGGCCCTGGCAGGGCTCCCCGCACCCAAAACTGAGTAGACGGGGGCATAGAACGGTTCGGTTGGGATGTCGTCACGCGAGCCGTTGGAGGCGTTGAGCGTACCGTCGGAGATCCGAGGCCGCAGCACGGCGTACTCGTCGGACACTATGTGACGCCAGAAGCCATTGTCGCCTCCGACCTTCAACGCCAGGATCGCGTCGTTGAGCTGGACGGCCGTGTAGTTGGGGTCGAAGCCACGGCAGGGCGACACGTGGTTGGCGCACTGGATTGGCGCGCGTGGATTGCTAAACGGGCTCTCGTCGAACCACAGACCGCCGTGGCCATTCTCGTACTCACCGTAGGTTCGCCACCCGCCCCCGGAGGTGGCACTCGGGTGAACCAGGAACCGCTTCTCAAACCGATAGTCCTGAAGGTACGTGCTGGCCTCTGGATCGCGTACCCACCGCGCCAATCGATACGTTTCGAGCATGATGACGGCCTGGCGGAGGACGACGTTGCCATTGGAGTACCAGTCGGAGGAACCTGATCTCACAAGGAACTGGACGTATCGCGCCAAGGACCGCTCCCACCGGCGGAGCGTCGCGCTGTCCAGATCTTGCCTGAGCGTGATCGCGATCAGTCCCTCGCTCTCGACCCAGAATCCACCCGAAACACTGCTGCCGCCGGCAAAGGCGGTCCCTGCGTCGAAGTCCCCGTCTGACTGCTGATGATCGACGATAGCGGCGTTGACTGTCTCGATCGCCTCGTTCCGCTGCGCCGCGGTGCCCCCCGGGCTGGTGCCTAGCGCCGCCGCTGCGACGGCCGGCGCCTGATACTTCTCCCATTCGGGGCCAAAATACTGGGAAGGCATCCACTCGCCGGCGCGGAAACTCATTCCGCGGAGCAACTTCGCGGCCGCGTCACCGTCCGTGGACACCAGGCCCGGCGGCGGCCCCGGCACGGGTTGGAGCGTAGCTGACTCTCGCCCGATCCAGACGAACACAACGAGCGCGATCGCAACGACCAGTGCCACGGCCAAGCCCAAGACTAAGACTAACGACCGGAGAGGTAAACGCTGGGCCGTCAACATCGCCGGAGATTCAGCCTGACACAGGCGCTGCTCGTCAGATGCCATGGCTCAGCAGTCGGCCGATGCCGGTCCGTGGGATGGCGGTTGAAAAACGGCGACGGATTCATATATGCGAAGACACTCGCTCCGGTCTGCTGGTGATGAGTGGGCGGCCAAGACAATCGGGGCCGCGCCGCAGCCATGCTCATATGATTCCTCTTGCGTACGCCGGGCAAACGCTAATCGTTGCTCTGCTCCGAAGCGGCGCCGACACCACATCGCCCAGGTCCGCCGACCGAATCCCTGCTCTCGTGCAAATCGCCGTCGTCCATAATCTCCCTCCCGGGGGAGCTCGCCGCCGCCTCGCCAGTCAGATAGGTCATTTTTCAACCAGCATCAAAGAGGTGTGCCTGTCCACCGCGACCCCGATCACCGCTGATGCCATCGTCATTGAGTGCAGCCGGCGGGCACAGCGGTACCCGCGAATTTTGCGTCCGCCGCTGCGCTACGTCGACCTCGCGGCGCTCCAGCGGGCCTGGCACCGCGTGGCCGAAGTGATTGGCACCATGGGAGCCGACGTCCTGTACCTCAACCCCTGCAGGTATCTGCAGGCGCCACCAATCCTCGATGGGCCGCTGCCAAGGTCGCTGTACTTCTGCGACGAACCACGCCGGGTTGATGCTGCGGAGCCCGGGCGATCCTCGCGGAACGTCCTCACCAGGCCGATCTACGGGCCCGCCTACGCTCGCGAGCGCCGCCTCGATCGCGCGACGATCGCACGCGCGAGTTTGGTGGCCACCAACTCGCACTACACCTCGGTCGAGATCCAGCGTGTATATGGGCGCGAGGCCGCCGTGATCCCGATGGGGGTGCCCGACGAGATGCTGGAGCGGCCCAATCCGACAGCCACCGAGCCGTTTCTTCTGTCCGTCGGCGCGCTGGTGAGCAACAAGTGTCACGACCTCGTGCTCCACGCCGCAGCAGCGACTACCGAGCACCGACGGGTCGTGATCGTGTCCCCACGGTTCGAACGGGACGAGGGGGAGCGGCTGCGGTCGCTCGCGCGGATGCTCCACATCGACCTGTCGCTGCGCGCGGGCATCAGTGACGCCGAGCTGGCAGAGCTGTACGCATCCGCCTTTGCCACCCTGTATCTCGCCAGACGCGAGCCGTTGGGGCTGGTGTCCCTCGAGGCACAAGCATGTGGCTGCCCGGTGATAGTGGCCGACGAAGGCGGGTTGCCGGAGACGGTCGCGGACGGCCAGACGGGCTGGCTTGTCATGCGCGATCCACAAGCCGTGGCGGCGAAGCTCGCGATGCTCGACGATCTCGACATTCGCAGTGCGATGTCGACCGCGGCACGCCGCCGAGCCCGATCGTTCACCTGGCGGGCCTCGGCCGTCGAGGTTGAGCGTCTGCTCAGCGAATTGCACCGGGGCTCGGTATCGCGGTGATCAGACCCAGGCAATCAGGGCGGCGTAACCGTCGCACAACAGCCGCCGCGTCGAGCTCGGGCGCGAACTTGGCCGATGGGTCGTGCGCTCCTCGGTAATGTGTCAACCCCACGATCATGCCTGCCAGCTCGCCGGAGCGCTGGGGCTGAGGGCCTGAGCGCGCCGACCTGTTCTGTCAGGCGCCGCCGCCTTGATGCCGTCGGCGACGTCAGTCGGCGGCGTGCCGAAGACGGCGGCCGACCATTGCGCCCACCGCCGTCTCCAGGTGTTGGCGTGTGCCCAGCCACGGCGCTGCGCCGCCCACTCGACCGGTTCTTGCGCCGCGTCAAGAATCGCCGCGACAAACTCATCCGCGGAAGAGGCCAGCCGCAGACCTGGTGGACCCTCCTCGCCCAAGGACTCGCTCCAGCGGGTCGAGACGATCGGCCGGCCACGCGCGGCGTAGTCGTAGAGCTTCATCGAGTCCTGGCCCAGCGATCGCTCGGGCCGGTTGGGAATGATGGCCACCGTCGCACGGTCGAGCGCATCGACGAGATCGGTGCGGGCCACGGGGCCATGCCAGGTCACCCGCGGACCGAGGCTCAACAGCTCTCGCAGCTCACCAGCGGGCGCCTCGCCCAGGCCTGGATACATGCACGCGCCGACGAGTTCGAGTCGCCAGTCGGTTAAGCGCGACATGACCGCCTTCATCAAAGAGGAGTCAAAGCGCGGGGTCAGCGTCCCGACGTAGAGCAACGTGCGCGCGTCAGGCGTGGTGCTAGACGCGGTAAGCATGATCTCACTGACGCCGTTGCGAATGACCAGAGGCCCCCGACCGGGAAACCGCTGCACCAGAGAGGGGTTGACCACGATGATCTCGTCCGCCTCGGCGGCAATGCGCGCGTAGAGGTCGGCGAACCGGTCGCGGCGCCCGGGCATCAGCTCGCCCCAGTCATCGGCCATATCGAAGATCCGACGTCTGACCGGAGCCTTTTGCGTCGCCGGCCAGTCCCATGGCCAGCAACACACCAGCGCTCCGCCGACGAATTCGGACGTTGTCGTGCGCAGCACTCGACCGAGCAGTCTCGCATCGATCGCACTTGCGACACGGTTGACGTGCCCCGGCGTCACCGTGCTCCGTCGCCGGACGCATACCGTTTCATCACCCACCCTGGATTCGGGCGCGACCACACCGGCCATCCATCTCCGCGTCCCCATTGATCGCAACTTCCGGATATCCGACGGTGCCTCGATAAAGGTCACCGGATGCCCATGAGCCACCGCCAGCTCGCACCACGCATGCTCGCGGCGGACCGGGGGAAGCCACCGGCTCTTGGAGCACATGATCAAGGGCGCAGTCAAGCTCGCAGCGTCTCGTAAATCTCAAGGTGACGGTCGGCGACCGTCGGCCAGCTCATCGATGGCACCACTCGGGCCCGCGCGCGTTTTGCAAGCGACTCAACTAGCCCTTCGGGCTTGGCCACAGAGACGATGGCAGTTGCGAGATCGCGTGGTGAGCGCGACGCCGCCAGCAGCCGCGAATCGACCTCGGCAAGGATTTCCGGCGTCCCTCCCACCGGCGTACCCACCGCTGGAGTGCCGCAGGACAACGCTTCGATCGTGGAGATCCCGAAGCCCTCCAGCTCCTGAGTAGGCAGCACGAACAGATCGGCCCGCCTGTACCACGCCAGCAGGTCGTCCTCGGAGACGCGGCCGAGCAGCAGCACCGACGCGGCGAGTCCCAGTCCCAGGATCCGCTGCTCCAGATCGGCGCGTAGCGGCCCGTCGCCAGCGATCGCCAGGCGAGCCGCGGGGAGCTCAGCCAGGACGTGTTGCATCGCCTCGAGCAGCTCGGAGACGCCCGTCCGAGGTACTAGTCGTCGGGCGGTGAACAGTAGAGGTGCTCCGCCGTCGGCGAACGCGTGAGCGATCCCGGGCCCCGGGCAGAATCGGTGCGCGTCGATGCCGCCAGGTACGACCACCGCCTGGGTGGCCGCGGCGGCCGCCAGCTCCGACAGCTGGTCGCGCATATAACGGGTGAGGACGATCGTCGACCTAGCACGCCGAGCGATTAGCGCTTCGCCCCTTCGCGCGAGTGACACAGATGGCTTCTCTAGTGCCCTCGGCAACCGGTAGCGTCCCTGGCGCTCGGGGAGGAGCTCGCGGTGCATCGGGGCGTGGAAGGTCTGCACGTAGTCGGCCCCCATCAGCGCTGGTGCGGCTCCCTGCAGGGCATAGTGCACGTGAAGCACACCGCGATGACGGCGAACCGCGTGTGCGATCGCGATCAGCGACGCCAGCGGGTACCCAGCGGCGTACATCGCGTGACTGCGCGCCGGAACGTCGAAGCGTCGCAGCTCGACACCGTCGCTGGCGAGCTCGCGGCGTGGGAGCTCGCGCGTAACCCGCTTGGACAACACGCTGACGCGGGCGCCCGTTGCCGCAAGCGCGCCGGCCAGCTCGCGCACATAGCGCTGCTGTCCTCCGAGCTGATCAGGCATCACTGCATTGGACACGAGCAGGACTACAGGTGCCTGTGGGCTGTCGTGATCGCTCAGGCCAGCGGATCGCATCGCATCGGCTCGCCGCTAGCCGTGGTGTCGTTGAGCTTCCGCTGACGCCCAATTCGACCAGCACCGGCCAGCGCTCCCAGCAGCACCGCCACCGCGGCTGCGACCGGACTGTTGCGGATTACCCAGTCGGTTGTCCAGCAAATCAACAGCGCGACCACACCGCCTGCCAGTCCCGCCCCTAGGATCGGGTGAGCAAGGAGGCCATCTCGAACATCACGGTACATACCCCGCAGGAGAAGCACTAGTAATGTCAGCGCAAATAAACCACCCTCGCCGAGAAGTTGGAAGTACGTCGAATGGGCGTGGATGAAAGTGATGGTCCCAGTCCGGATCCCAGCGCCAGTAGTCGCAACACGATCAATGATAAACGGGGCCATGTTGTCGATCCCAATACCAGCGATCGGGTGGCGAAGGAACGCATCGTCGACGGCAACCTTCCAATATTCCAGCCGGTTCTGGTCACCGGCGGCCACCCCCTTCTGGTCGGCGCTGACGCCGGTGGTAGAGGTCGGATGGAGTATTGATGTGACGCGCCCTGAGATCGACGGTCCAACGATTATCGTACCCGCGATGCCCACGCCAACGACCCCGGCGACCAACATCGGCAGCACGGCGCGCCGGGACGGACGGGGCAGCAGCAGTGCCCCGATAATCAGCCCGGCAAACGCCCCGATCCAGCTCATGCGCGATAGGGTCAGGACAAGCCCGGTGCCGACGATCACCACCGCGGCGATCAGAGAAATCCGCAATGACCAGGTTTTTGCACGAACCGCCATGGCGGCGATTGGCGGCATCGCAATGGCCAGGACGTTGCCGAGTGAGATCGGATCGGGCAGTGAGCCGGTCGGTCGCAGGCTCGTTCCGTATGTGTAGAAGTAGTTCTTCGCGAACTGGGCCGTGCCGGCGGCCGAGTACAGGTTGAGCTGATGACCGGTGATCCTCTGCCAAATCGCGATGGCGCCTTGCAGAGTTGCGCTCACCGCAACCGCCCCAATCACGACCTGCATGCCGCCCGGCTCCTCGGCGGTTCGGCAGACGACCCAAGCCACCGCGAGCAAGAGCGCCAGGGTTGTGATGAACGGATGGTTGTCGGAGCCTAGGGCCAAGGGAACCAGCAACAGCGGGAAGGCGAGCACGCCCGCCACCGCGAGCCCGCCGGTGCGGCCCCGAGGCCGTTCGCTGAGCATCGCTATGGACCCTGCGGCCAGCAGCAGTGGAACGATGACCGAGACTCTCATACCGGCGAACTGGGCGTTCTCCGACATGAAAGGAGCGGCGACGATCATCGCCCCGCTGAACAGCCACAGAGGCCGTTCGATCGTGCAAGCAAGGAAGACCGCGAGCGGCGCGAGGATGGTCAACGCGTACTTCAGGTTCGACGGGTACTGGAAAGCCTCGATCTGGACGATGCCTGTCGCCGCCAGCATCGCGGCCAGCGCTGCCAGCGTCGCGAGCGTCATGCGGAAGGGACTGCGTATCGCGAGCGTCATCGCTCCGGGCTCCGGATCGCGCCAACGTAGCCTGCGACGATCTCGGCATCAGAACGAGGGATCGCCCGCCGCCGACCCAGGAGATAGGTTCCAGACGCGGCGTCCACCGCCGCCGGGCGCGATCGGAGAAGTTTGTCAAGCGCGCGTAGGACGAGTCCGAAGCCCAATGCTCCGACGGTCACCACCTGCCGCAGCCACGCGGCGTCGCCCGCGAATGCGAGCCCGAAGTAGCGCAAGGACCAGGTCAGCGCCTCACCGGGACCGCCAACCGCGCCGGCATCGATTTCATCAAAATCGCGGAGCAGGCGACGGTGACCGTTGAGCGTCCAGCGAGTGAAGTCGAAGGGCCCCTCGTGCACCTGCTGCATGAACGGGATCTCCGAGTAGATCAGGCCGCCGGGCGTCAGCACTCGGTGGATCTCCGCCACAACCCGCACTGGGTCGGCCACGTGTTCGAGCACGGCCTGGCAGACGACGGCATCGATGCTCGATTCAGCGAACGGAAGGTCGTGTCCGTCACACACGACTGCGGTCCGAGGGCCGATGTAGACATCCGTTTCGATCAGCTCGATCCAGGGCGCTTCGGTGAGCGGCTGCAAGCCGAAGCCGAGGTTGCCGCCACCCACGATCAGCACAGTCCGCGGCGGATCGCCTGGCGACCAGCCAGTCCGAAGCAGATCGACCAGCGCGTTCGCGTTGCGGGCCGAAACCGGGCTGGCAGTCAGCCGGTGGCGCAGACTCACCCGCAGGCGGCCGACGGTCGACTCCGGTGCGCCCTGCAGGACACCGCCGAACAGGGTACGCCCTGGAACGAGGAGGATGGGGACGTCACCGATCACCGGGTAGCGGCGGCTCCCGTCGCGGGTGGCCAGGCTGCTTCCGTCGCTCATGAGCAGCTCGCCCGTCTCCGGACAGCGCAGACGATCCAGGGGAACGCCACGCGGGTCGGCCGTTGCCGCCACGCGAGCGTCCGAGATGGCCTCACGCGGTTTGGGCTTCATGGCCTCACAGACTCACGCGATGCGAAGTAGACCACAGCCCGCCCAACAATCAACAGTGCGACGATGAACGCCGCCAGCGCGTACAGGGAGGGCCGCGGCGCGGTCTCCGAGCCGACGCCTGCCTGGTTAATGACTGACAGGGTCGGCTCGCCACTGGCCGCCGTCGTGGCTATGGTGGACAGCTGAGTTGTCCGCTGCGTGAGGACGTTCGTCAGCGAGGTTTCGACCGTCTGATAGTGGCTCGAGGTCTGATCGTGAATTTGGGCAAGCTCTTTGCTCAGGTGAGTGATGTCGCTATTTAGCGGCGTCAGGCCTGCGATCGCGTTCTTCTCGAACGCCCGGCCTTGGGCTAATGTCTGCCGGTCCATGTATTTGATGAACGCATCGGTGACGGCTGCAGCGCGGACCTGCGCCTGCTGTGGAGAGTCGCCGCTGGCGCGAATCGACACCAGGTTCTGCCCTCCGACCGTGCCACCGGTAATGGCCGCCGACAGTCCGGAGGCATCCCTGCCCAGGGTCTGGCCGGCCGCGTTCAGGACCGGAGTGGCGCCGATCAGCTGTGCGTACTGGCTGGCGTAGTTGTTCGCTCCCAGCGTCGCGTCGTTGGCATCCGTTCCGGTCACATTGACCGCGATCGTCGACGAGGAGCTGTAGGTGGCGGGAATGGCCTTGCTGACGACATACGTCGCCGCCCCGATCGCAAGCGCGCCGAGCAGGACGATCCACCATCGGCGCCCCAGCGTAGATGACGCCGGGGACCGCGATGTGCTCCATCTCCTCTCGCCGTTAAAGGATTGGACATCGGTTGGTCGCTGTTCCGTATCAACCATCTATCTACCTCGCAGTCATCCTCAGTTTTCTCGTAGTGCCTCGCGCTTCAGTGAGCGCGTGATAGAGGCCGAGCCACTCGGCCGCCATCCGATCGGCGCCGTACGATTTCCGACGGGCGCGTTGGTTAGCGACAAGTTGCATCCGTAGGTCGTCGTCTGTCAGAACGCTCCGCATAAGCGTCAGTGCTTCGGCCTCGTTGCGACATACCTGCTCGGGGCCTAGCACCTCGCGGTTGGGTCCGATGTCACTAGCCACCACCACGACGTCGTGGGCCATCGCCTCCAGCACCGAGAGCGGGAGACCGTCCCACGCCGTCCAGTGCAGGTAGACCGTGCTCTGCGCCAGGCGCGACAGCGTCTCGACGCGCGCCCGCCACCCGGTGACGGGCACGCCAGCGTCGACGAGGGCGCGACGGCCGGGGCTGTCGGGTCCGCCACCAACCCACTCCACGTCCGCGATGTCCGTCATCGCCGAGAGCATTCGGGCACATGCTTCGGGCTGGCGCTGCGGTGATGGCCGGCCGATGGCCACCACGCGGGCGCGCCGCGTCGCTCCGATGACTTGGCTTCCGTCGTTTTCATCCCGGGCCTTGCCGACGGCGCCAGCACTCAGCTCCGAGATGCCGTTGGGAATCACCGCCACGTCCCCGGTTCCAGGCAGCGCACGCGCCTGCTCGCCCTCGCTGAGCGAGCATGCGCCCACCACATCGACACGCCGCGCGACAAAGCTCTCCAGCAGCACGTAGAGCCACCGCTTCATTTGCGCCTCGGACCTCATCGTGAATGAGTAACCCTGCGGCGTGTAGACAGTCGACAGGCCACTGGCGGCCAACGCGCCGTGCAGTCCGGCGAAGGAAGACACCAGATGCACCACGTCCGGGCGCCAGGATCGACACAAGCGACGCAGTGCGAATGAGGCACGGACCTGTGCAGTCGCCGAACGTTCGGTCCATGGCAACGGGATAAGCTCGACCTCGGCATCGACTCGCTCGCGGATGTCGGCGGGGGTTTCCGGCCGAACTCCATAGGCGACAGCCACCTGGTGACCGCTTTCCGCCATCGACTCAGCCAGCATCCGGGTGATCTCGAACAACCCGCCACCGAAGGCTTCGGCGACATAGAGCAGGCGCAGCGATCGGCAGCGGTCGTCGGACAGGAGCGGGGGTGCAACGTCGGCCTCCCGGGCAACAGCGCGACGAGCGCGCCCAGCGTCGGGAGGCAAGTGCTCGCGACGCGGAATCGTCGGGGGCCGGACGAGTGGGGGCGAGCCTCTTCGTATCTTAAACAGGCTGTTCATATCTCCAGGCGGTTCACAAGCGCGATGACACGCCGGCTTGTTGCCGGTCGGCCATCGCCATTCTTCGAGTCGTTTGCGGCGTCTGCTGCGGATCGCAACGTTGCAGCGGTGGATGTGGCCGACCTCCGCCGAGACGCCAAGCGTAGCGAACAACGCTCACCACGCAAGCCCGTCTCCCAAGCTTTAAGTCCCTCTTTATCCCCAGTTGCCTGTGCGGGTCGGATACTCCGGCTCACGGCAAGTCCACAGTAATCCTCGTGTCCTTCGACACGAGGTACCGGGACCAACTGTTTATCGGCGCGTTACCACCTGACGCGTTGGTGCCCTCTCTACCCACCGTGCCAGGGCGTCAATCACCGGAAGGCCGAACGCATACCCCCACGCGGCGAGGCGTCCGTGATGACGACGGTAATAGGCGCGCCGCGCTCTCATCATCATCCGATGCTTGGCTCGGCGCTCCGAGCTGGCTCCGCCGAGGTGCACAAGCTCGGCGCCTGGCACGTACTCCAACCGGCGGCCGCGATCGTGGACCCGCCGGCAGAAATCGAGATCTTCGTCATACATCGGAAACGCCGGATCGAATAGGCCATGTATCCGGACATCCTCGCGGCGCATCAGCCAGCAGGTGGCCCACAGCGAATCGGGATGCCGGGGGGTCACCCGGGCCTCGGTAAGCCGGTGCTGGCGCACCGCCTCCACTCGCGCGTCGGCATCAAACGCCCGGGAGAGCAGCCGACCCAGGCGGCGTCCACGCAGAAGCTCGGCCAGCTCGTATGTCAGCGAGGGCAGCCCCTGCGCTGAATGCTGCACCCTTCCGTCGGGATAGACCAACCGCGGGCTGGCGACGATAACCTCGGGACGTTCCTGCAGTCGCTGCAGGAGCGGTTCCACGATGTCCCGGGTAAACACAACGTCGGAGTTGACCAGCAGGAGGTAATCCGCCTCGCTCTGACCCGCCAGCGTGTTATTTGCGGCGCCAAATCCGACATTTGTGTCACTCGTCACGAGGCGTACGTCAGGAAAATCACGGGCGACCATGGCCGCCGAGCCATCGCGCGAGGCGTTATCGAATACACTGATCCGCAGCTCGGCGACTCCGCTCGGTGGCCGGTGTACGAGCAGGCTGCTAATCGTTTCTGCTAGGACGTCTCGAGTATTGAAGGAGACGATCAGCGCGTCGACAGTCGGAACGTTCTGCACGGGCGCCGCGAGATTCTACGTAATTACCTCCTCATACCGATGGGAACCCGCCGACGCTCCCCCGCATCCGAGAGGCCGCCAGCCAACGTCGTTCTCGCCTCGACCGCAATGACGCGGGGCGGCGTGTGGCGCCATCTCCAGGACCTCGCTCACGGTCTCCGCGACGCCGGATTCAGTGTCACAATCGGGCTGCTCCCCGCCGCGGAGGCCCTGCGGCAAGCCACCACCGAGGCTGGCCTGCCGTGGCGGCCGCTGCCCGTGAGCATCGGACCGACGACCGACGTCTGGCACGTGCACCTGCACGACACCTACGACCGGGTCGCGCTCGCCGCGCTCGCCGCCCGACGCCCGTTCGGCCCCGCCATCATCACCGAACATCTGCCCCGGAGCCACGCCTCGGATGAACGACTCGAGCCTCAGCATCCGCGCCATCCATATGCCGCTGCGGCGAAGACCGCGTTCAAGCGCTTTCAGTTCGGTCTCGTCGACTCGGTGATCGCCGTCGGTGCCAGCTCGGCTCGCTTCATCGAGGAGCGCTATCACCCGCGCCCCGGCCTGGTGACGGTAGTGCGCAATGGCATCGACATCCCACCGCAGCCACCCTCGCCCCCAGCCCTGGGCAGGACCATGCGCGTCGTCTCCGTCGGCAGCCTTGGGCGTCAGAAGGGTCATGACGTCCTTATCGAAGCCCTTTTTATGGCCCGAATGTCCTGGAACGTGACGATCGTCGGCACTGGGTCCCAGCTAGACCGGTTGCGCGCTCGGGCGGCGGGGCTGCCTCCCGACCGGCTGCAATGCACGGGTTGGGTTGATGACCCCGAGCCACTGGTCCGAGCTGCGGACGTCGTGTGCATGCCGTCCCGCTGGGAGTCCTTTCCCTACGCCGCACTGGAGTCTGCAGCGCTCGGCCGGCCGTTGGTCGCCTCGCAGGTCGACGGCCTCGACGAGATTGTCGTCCATGGTGAGACGGGGCTGCTCGTCGCGCCCGACGATCCGGGGCAGTTGGCTGCTGCTCTCGACCGGTTGGCCGGCGATGCCCACCTGGTTGCCGAGTATGGGCGCCGGGCGCAGGAGCGAGTCGCCCGTCTCTACACCCGGTCGCGGATGGTCTCTGGCGTCGTGGCCGAGTACGAGCGAGCGATGGGCCGGGCCCCCGCGGCGTCAGGCCTGAGCAGGCGGGACGGAGCGTGAACGTGATCCTGGTAGCGGGCGCAGCGACGGGAGGGGTGGCCGACGTGTTCCAACGCGTGATCGCCGAACTGCAGGGACGCGGCCGCCACATCGCACTTGTCAGACCGATGCGGGGCCGGACTGCGGCGGGAGCGGCCCTGGGCGCTGCGCGCCACGAGCGAGAGCGGATGCGCGCGGCTGAGGCCATCCACCTCGAGTTCGGCTCCAACGACCTGGGCGCATTTTGGTTCGCGCTGTGCGCGGTGCTGATACGCCGCGACTGTGTGGTCGTCGCTCATGACTACCCCAAGCTGATCAACACGCCGACGGCCGGCTTGGTTCCGGCATCGTCCCGCTGGCTTCGCGCGCTGGCCCTTCGCGTGCTGCGCCCGCTGCTCGACAGCCAGCTACGCCGGCTACTTCTGCGGCGGGCTGGTCTGGTGTTGGTATTTGGAGACGAAGCTCGCGCTGGCTGGAAGCAGGCCGGCGTCCGCCGAATACAGGTCATAACGCACGGTAGCGACCCCGCCTCGGACGGAGCGCCGCCGCCGTCAATGGGCGACAGCATCCTCTTCGCGGGTTACGTCGGCCCCAGCAAGGGTATTGACGACCTGCTGCAGGCGTGGGCGGCGATCGAGGAAGAGGTCGAACTTCCACTGGTATTCGCGGGCGCCCTTCACGAGCCCTGGTTCACCGAGACGCTCGGACGATATGAGCGCCTGGCGAAGCCGCCGTCAGTGCTCGGGGCGGTTCCCGATCCGAGAGCCTTCCAGCAGCTGATCGAGCGTGCGGCGGTGGTGGTGCTGCCCTACACCTATTCCAGTCCAGCCAGCGGGGTCCTGATCCGCGCGATGGCCGCCGGCCGAGCGGTGATCGTCACACCCGTACCGGCGACGCGATCAGCCGTCGAGGGCGGCCGCAACGCGATCGTTGTGCCCTTTCGATCCCCTACTGCGCTTGCCAACGCTCTGCGTCGGCTTGCCGATGATCCCCGGGAACGAGATCGCCTTGGCGAGGCCGCCGCTAGGACGGCGTCTGAGATCTTCAGTTGGAAGCGCCAAGTTGACCAGCTGGAAGCGGCATATCAAGCGGTGTCAGCGAGAGCAAAACGGTCCGTGGTGTAAATGATGAGAAGCCACGGCACGGCATCTGACTTGATCTAGTAGCTGCGACGCTCCGCGCTTCCGCCGCGACGTTGGCTAGGAGGTAGCGTCGTTTCGACTCGGTGGTGCGTCCGGCGGCCCCGGCGGACCGCTATCGTTGTGCACCGATCGCTACATCGCCGTCGAGAGCCGAGCCGGATTAGCAAGGCCACGATCCGGCTAGCAGTTGGGAGATTCCCGCAAGCTGCGAGAAGGCGTCTGCGACGTGAAGTGCTCTAACGAGCACGTGTGGTGGCTATCCGCCGCGGTGGTTCACGCGGCCCAGATGTCCGATGAGTTTTGACCCCAACATTGATCGGCCGGACGCTTCGGCGCCAATGTCAAGTCCCGCGCGTGCTTCCTCGCCGTCCGGGCCCAGCGCAGGATCGCTACCAGCGACATCAATCGGCGCACACGGCGGGCGCCGGTGCGCTGAAGAAGGTGCCAGGGTCTTTGCGGCCGGTCTCAATTTTGGTCAGCGTGGCGACGTGCTCGAGGCGGAGAAGGCCTACCGGCTGGCCGACAGGCTGGGCCACGCTGGCGCCGCCGTGAACCTTGGGTTGCTACTCAAGGCCCGGGAGGACGTCGAAGGCGCCGAGCAGGCGTTCCGACGTGCCGACGAACGTGGTGACGCCAGAGGAGCGTTCCACCTAGCGTGGCTGCTTCAGGAGCGCGGCGACCTAGTCGGTGCCGAGGCCGGTTACTGGCGAGCCAAGCTACGCGGGTACCCGGCGGCCGAAGCAAATCTGTTTCGGCCGCGTGAGCGCCCCAAAGAGGGCGCGCGGGATCTCGGCGACGACGCCGGTGCGCACGCTTTCGCTAGCGAGACCGCCGCCAGCGCCCGGGATCAGAGTGCCGTGCCGACTACTCCGGAGCCTCGGGAGCATGATGAAGGCACGCTGATGGCGCGCCTCACCTCAGGGACGGCCCGCATGGCATCTGCGACCGGGCTTCGTCAGGTGCTGACCACGGGGCTCCTTGTGATCACCGCCTCGACCGTCGCGCGCTGCCTCGGCCCCCTGAACTTCGGAGAGTACGCCGGCGGAACCGCGGCGTTCAACCTCACCAACTCACTCATTGACCTGGGATTCAGCTTGGTGCTGGTCCGAGAGATGACCCACCGAGTCGAGGACCGTGGCCGGCTGATGGGAGCCGCGATCCAGTCGCAGTTTCTGTGGAGTCTCGTGCTCACAGCGTTCCTGGTCGTCAGCGGCATTACCGCCGGCGGTACGCGCGGTGCCGTGATGCTGGCCCTATCCCCGGCGGTCGCGCTGAGCGGCCTCGGTGTGTCGCGACAGATCTTCAACGTCCGTTTCCATGCGACACCGCTCCTAATCCTGGACGTCTCCACCAATGTCGTCCAGTGCCTCGTGATGATCGGACTTGCGCTCGCACACGCACCCGTCATCGCCCTGGCACTGAACATGAGTTTCTTCTCATGCCTTACCGGCGCGGTGGCGCTACTCATGGCCCGGAAGGTAGTCAGGATCAAGTTGGCCGAGCGCCACGAGGTGTGGCGCTTCCTGCGCACGGCGATGCCGCTGGGCTTCGCCTCGGTGTTGGCTTCCCTGTACTTCACAATCGATCAAACGTTGCTCGGCTGGCTCGTGACTCCGAAGGCGCTCAGCCAGTACGCGATCGCCGTCCGCTTGCTCACTTTGGTGGTGACGATTCCGGGGTTCGTCATGACCGCGGCGGTCCCCGGGCTGGCCCGCACCTCCTCGGATCGCGCCCAGTTGAGCCGATTCGCGGCCACCGTCTCACACTGGATTGCAGTGACTGCGTTGCCATTAGGGATCGGCGTGGCGGTGTTCGCTCGCCCCGCCGTCTTGTTGCTGTTCGGCCCTGCGTACCTGGGAGCGGTGCCCCTCGTCCGGATCCTGATGCTCGCCGCGTTGCTTAGCTTCGCCTCAAACGTTCTGGGCATAACGCTAATGACGCTGTCGATCGTTCGGCCACAGATCGTGTTCAACTCAATCAGTTTGGCGATCAACGTAGCTGGCAACCTCATCCTGGCGCCCCGCTATGGCGTCATCGCCTCCGCCTGGTTGACGGTCGCCTGCGAGGGGATCGCGGTAAGCTATGGCCTGGTAACGCTGCGCCGGCGGCTGTCCTACCGAGCGCTCATCGTCCAGTTGTGGCGGCCGTGCGCTGTGGCTGGCGGCGCGGGGTTAGTCGGCGTGCTGCTCGGGGGACGCGATGTGGTGGCGATCGTTGCCGTCGTCTTCTTGTTCCTGGCCGCGATGACGGTGTTCCGCGCATGGCCGGACATCCTGTCCGCGCAAGTGCGCCGACGGCTCGGACGCGGTGTGGCCGCCGACGGCACCGCGTGAGTTCGAACGGCATCACCCCTCACGCGGGCCGCGGACCCCGTCGCAGATCCCCAATCCAGCTCAGGTCGTCGCTAGCCTGGTCGCGGCGCGGTCCGACGACCACGCGCTCGAGCAACTCCCGATAACGCCCGGCCACGCGGGGCCAAGTCAGCTCACGCGCGCGCGCCATGCCTCCCTCTCCCAGCCGTTTCGCCAGCGAGCGGTCGGTTAGAAGCTGAGCCAACGCGCTCCCCACCGCAGCGGCATCGGTGGGCGCCACCAGCAGACCGGTCTTCTCGGCCAGCACCGCGTCACGGACGCCCGGCACGTCGCCAGCGACCACCGGTAGTCCGTTGGCGCCAGCCTCAATTAGGACGATTCCGAATCCCTCCCCCGCCGCGCCCGGCGGCGGCTCCTGACTCAGGAGGCAGAACACATGCGCTTCGCTGAGATGACGCTGCAGCTCCGTGTCACTCACCGCACCTGTGAACTGCACGCTGTCGCCCAGACGCAGTTTGTGGGCCTCCTGCTCAAGCCAACTGCGCAGCGCGCCATCACCGACCATCACCCACCGTGCGTCCGGCACGAGGCTCCTCAGCCGCGACATGGCCTGCAGGGCCAAATGATGCCCTTTGTGCCGATCGTCCATGCGGGCAACGGTGACTATCGTCGGCGGTCCCGGTCGGTCGGTGGGGGCTGTCGGTAAGGTGGCCGGGAGTGTAACGCCGGGATGAATGATATGGACGCGGTCGGGCTGTGCTCCGCCGCCGAGAGCCAGGTCCCGGCTGAAAGCGCTCACCGCGACGGTCGCATCTGCCCAGCGCATGGCGGCCCGGGCCAGGTTGCGCTGCTCGGGAACCTCCTTGGCGTGGATCACCAGCATGCTCCGCGCGCCGGTCAGTCGGCGAAGGAGCCGCGCGGGGGGCATGGCGCGGATGTGCAGCGCCAGCACCACGTGAGGGCGGAATAGCAGCCCGACGCTAATCGCGACTCGGGCGAGGGCAAACGTCGAGCGCCGGCCGTACTGCGGCTCGTTGGCCGCCCAGTGGACGCGAACCCCGACGGGCGATCGCATCCCCGCCGCGGCGTCGTGCGGTGGCCGTCCCGCGACGACCTCGACCTCACAGTCAGGCAGCTCCCCAGCGAGCTCCCCGGCCGTCCGCTCGATGCCGCCTCGGGCAGGCGGAAAGCCCGGGCTGATGAGCAGGACGCGTGGCCGGTGACCAGCAGCGCCTCCGGCGTCACCCATCGCTGTCACGACCGAGCCCCCATGGCATCCAGCGTCCGTTCCAGTTCGGGCATGGGGACCGCGAGGTTCTGCTCCTGACCGCGTCGCAACCCGGGAACGCGTCGGCACATCAGGCTCCAGTGTTCGTGTCCGGCCGCGAGAATCGCGGATGCCGTGCTGATGTTGATGCGGCGGTCGTGGTACAGCTCAAGCGCGGTCAACTGTGAAGAGAAGATCGCGTTGGAGAAGGCCGCACCGTGGGATCCGACGACGAAGCGAATCGCCGCGAAACGAGCAACCTGGTCCCGAAGGGACAGGTCCTCCGGATCGAGCACCTCGAACCCGGCCTCGGTCAGGCAGGCGAGCACGTCGCGCTCGTTGGTGACGCGACGGATGCCCCGGCGGCGGAGATATATGCGCTGGGCCGGCTCCACTTGCGGCGCGGCCGTGATGTCGCGCAGCCAGCGGATGGCGAATGGAGTGGGTTGCTCGAACGGCGCCAGTGGAGATGCCCACACGAGCTCGTCGGGCTGTAAATGGGTCCCCTCAAACGGCATGAGTCGGTCAGGTCCGATCCCGGCCATCTCGAGCGTCTCCCGCTGGAAGCCGACCAGCCGCTCCGGAACGATCAGCTTGTCGTAGTCGACGCCGCTGGCCGCGAGCACCGCGAGCCTTGGCAGCGCCTCGAACATCCAGTGGTGAAAGTTGTGACACCAGACGGAGATGACCGATGCGTGACGGCCCGGCACACGCACCGGCGCGGGCAGCCTGGGCGGTGGGTTGAACTCGCGGTCGAAATGCGGTCGATCCCAGAGGCTCTCCATTACCAGGTGCCCGTCCTCGGTCACGACCGCACCGCTGGTTCCGGTCAACCGGGCCCGCGGGGTCACGGCCACCCGCAGCCGATGGAGCGGCTTAAGCCGCGTCGGGGCGAGGTTGGGGTGCACCTCGGGCTGGACGGATCGACTGGCCAGCACGGCTCGAGGCTTGCCGGGCAGCTCGACGTCGATGACCTCAGCACCGGGGACAGCGTCAAAGTCCGCGACGATCGAGAGCAGCCCCCCCGGCCGGCGCAGCAGCTCGGTGACGTAGCGCTTGCCCTTCACGAAGAGACGGCGGCGGGGCCGGGGTATGTCCAGCCGCCAGGGAGTGGTCCCGGACCGCCGGGACGGTAACGGACATCGGCGCGCACGCAGTTGCATCTTACCGTCGCCACTGCGCCCTACACGCTCGTGACATGTCGCACGCGCGCCCGCGGCGACCCTCGCCGTCTATATTGGCGCGCACGTCACCGTCTCTGGCCACCACACCCCTCCCCCGCGTTGCCTTCGCCATCGCCGGAGATGCCTGCGATTCGGCCGCGTACTCCGGCGCGCCAGCTTCGCTGATGGCTGGCTTCGCCGAGGCTGGGTTGCCGGTGTTACCCGTCAGCACGGAGCTTCCGCGATCCGCTCAACGCCTGTTGATCAACGTTCTCGCCCTGGGCTTCCTCGATCCGGGCCGGGTGATCCGGACGTCGCGGTCGTTGGCGACCCTCCGCCTGGCGATCCGCGACTCCAAGCCCAAGCTGCTCCCCAGCCGCGAGCTCACCGCGATTCGCAGCGCTGTGATCGGTGCGCGCCTGGCCCGCGCTGCGCGGATGGCCCGAATCGTGAAGTTCGGGAGTGAGTATCACCTTCCGGACAATGCGGACTACGTAACCCTCGATGACGCCACGATCCTCCAGCTGTGGCGCTCGTACCCCTATGAGTGGATGGAACGCGTCGGCGAGCGCAGCCTCCGCCGCATGATTGCCCGCCAGGCGCAAATGCTCCGCAACGCCCGCGCCTGCTGCGTGCTCAACCGCTGGGCCGCCGGCAGTGTGGTCAACGACTACGGGGTGGCGCCGTCCCGCGTTCACGTCGTCGGCACCGGGCCTAATCGCCAACTGCCACAGGTCGAACGCGAATGGGACTCGCCGCGGTTCCTGTTCGTGGGCAAGGACTTCATCCGCAAGAACGGAGCCGGGGTCCTCGCCGCCTTCGCGGAGGTCCGCCGGCGGGTTCCGGAGGCGACGCTCGACGTCGTTGGCGGGCATCCTCCTCTCTACCAGGAGGGAGTGACCGGGCACGGAGTACTTCGACTCGACGACGCGGCGGAGGTCGAAGCACTCAACGCGCTCTATGCGCGGGCGACGTGCTTCGTACTGCCTTCACTGCTGGAGCCGACCGGCAATGTCCATGCCGAAGCCCTCGCGGCAGGCATCGGATCGATCGGCACCACCGCTGGCGGCGTCGACACGGTGATCGGCGACAGCGGCGTCACCGTCGCGCCCGATGACCACGCAGGGCTGATCGACTGCATGCTGGATTTCTGCGAGCCGACCCACGCCCGCGAATGCGGCGCTCGCGCTCGCCGACGGGCCCCCCTGTTCACCTGGAGCGCGGTGGCCGAGCGGGTCATCCGCGCGCTCGACCTGCCCGGGTGGGACGAACACGACCTCGCGCTGTTTCTATGATCCGCGCGGCGCGTGCTGCCGTCACGGACTGACGACACGAACGATGACAGTGGCCGTGCGGACCACCGAGCCAGACGTGATCATCGTCCGCACGGCCACCACCTCGTGCTTGTGACGGACTCCGGCGAGTGACTTTCGGGAGGGACGCAAGCGGAGCTTGACCTTGTGCTTCTTGCCTACTCGGGCCTTCCCCTTCGCAATGCTCACTTTGGGCTTGCCGCTCGCGCGAGACGATTTGGTCGCGTACTTCGTCGTCGTCTTCGTAGCGGCCCTTCCTCCCGACGTCGGGCTCACGGTCACGGTTACCGTCGAGTTGGTTGGCGCGTTCGTCACAGTCACTCCGATCGCGCCACCAGAGCTCGAGGTGTTAGGAGGCGTCACGCTGACCACCGGACCAGTCGTCGGAGAGCTGACTGGGGCCGCTGTGATCCCCTGCGGGTACTGCGCGTCGAGCAGGGGCATCGACAACCACGACTCGAACCCCTTATAGAAGTTCACGTTGCTGTAGGACTGTTGCTGGCTGTACTCGGATTCGAGCCGGACCAGCTGAGAACTCGGATCCGCAGCGAGGTCGGGACGATCGCCGCTCGCTGCAAGGACGGACACCGCAGGATCGAGAAATGGCTCGTCGAGACTGTCGCGGCTACCGTCCGTGGCGTTGAGCGTCCAGGTGGAGTCGATCCGCGGCTGGAGCTGGTTGAACAGCAGGTTCATCAGCCGCAGATACTTTGGGTCGCGTGTGAACACATATAGATCGGTGGCGGTGTCCAGCTGAGCATCGGTGTAGTTGGGGTCGTATCCGGGATTGGTGCCCGTATTGGACTCCGCCAGGTAGCCGGCTCCGTCGGAACCATCGACCTGCGCAGGCGATTTGGTGATCTGCAGTCCATAGCCTGGCCACCGGGATTGGGATGGGGCGAGGGTGAACTGGTACTCGGCGTTGTACTGATCGAGGAAGCTCTGCTGTCCGGTGATCGCGTAGGTCAGCCACATGTCCTCGGTCTGGCGAAGATTGACGTTGCCGTTGATGTACCAGGTGAGGTCGCCGGCGTTGATCAGGTAGTTGGCGGCGGCGGTCATCGAGTTCGCCCACGCCATCGCCGTCGCCGGGGGCAGCACGGAGCGTAGCTCGAGGTCGGTCACGCCCAGCGTCACCATGAAGAAGCCGGTGGCGATGCCGTCGGCCGAGCCCGAGTCGTTGGCGAACGCGCCGTCCGAGAGCTGGTGCTGGCGGATCGCGGCGTTCATCGTGTCGATCGCGACGTCGCGGAACCCGGCATTGTCCTGGAGCTGACCTATGGTCGCAGCGCCCACGGCCGCGGTGTCATAGCAGTACCAGCACGGCGTCCCGCCGTACGAGTAGAAGACCCCGTTGGCGTAGCCATGCACGGCCGTCGAGGCGCCTGACGCCATGTAGTCATCGAGCTGTTGGGTCGTAAAGTTCTCCAGCTGGGATAGCTCCACGTTGGTCGAGGCGGAGGCCTGCGCCGGGAGAATCAAGGTCGCGGAGGCGAGACAGAGAACGAGGACGAAAGGAACGAGAAGGAACGAAAAAAAGCGAGATGGGACAGGTTGTGGCATGCATCTCGCATCGGCCTGGCCACTGGGTCGGGGCTCCGCGGGCAGACAATCCAGACGGATATCCGAGAGACCAACCGTGACTGATCCAATACCTGTCTACATGCGGTCGCCCACGCTCACCCAAACCGTGACCGTGGTGTGGGCCAGTTGGCCGTCCAGAAGCTGCCAGTCATCTCACACTTGCAACCAGGACCCGCTGCACAGCCAAGAATCAATCGAGACATCTAGCGGTTTGTTCGACGGGAGGAGGGGCTCTCTAAGGTCGCCAGCCAGCGCGGCCGAAGACCTGAGTATGCACAGTCCCGGTCTCCTGGCCCTGCCCGCGCGCCGGTCATGATCATCGCGGCGCTGCTGCTGATCTGGCTAGTTGCTCTCCCCAGTGCGGGAGCCGCCCTTCTGTGGGTCGCCCGCTCGCGTCCGCCGGGTGGCCCCGCCGGCAATCTTAGTGTCCCCGTCCTCGGCGTACTAGCACTGTATCACCCACGCCACCGACTCGGTCCTCAGCGCCGCCCGGCGTGTAACGAACGTCACAGGCCGCGGCGACGCAATACGTAGGGCACGGTCCTGATCAGGATCTTCAGGTCAAGCCAAAGTGACCAGTTCGCACCGTAAAGGTAGTCAATCTTCACCATCTCTGGGAGGGGAATACGGGAGGAGCCAAAGATCTGCCATAGACCGGTCATGCCAGGTTTGACTGCCAGCCGCCGTCGCTGCCAGCCCTCAATGAGGGCGTCCTCGTCTTGTACGAGGGGACGCGGGCCTACCAGACTCATGCTGCCACCGAGCACGTTGAACAGCTGCGGGAGTTCATCGAGCGAGGTGCTCCGCAGGAAGCGCCCGACCCGCGTGATCCGGGGGTCGTCGGCGATCTTGAACAGACCGCCCTCGACCTCGTTGCGATGGCGAAGCTGTTGCTTAATCGCCTCCGCCCCGGGCACCATGGACCGGAACTTCATCATCTCGAACCGCTGGCCCTGGCGACCGATCCGTCGCTGCCGGAAGAAAACGGGGCCTGGACAGTCGAGCTTCACCGCGACCGCCAAGGCCGCCAACAGCGGGGCCAGCAGCAGGATGCAAATCGACGCGCCCACGATGTCCATCGAGCGTTTGAGGAGCTGTGACGATTTCGAGACCCCGTACTGGCGGACACCGAGCAGCGTCATGCCATCTACGTCCTCGAAGGTCGACGAGGAGCCCACCACCTCGAGCAGCCGCGGTAGCACGCTCACCTTAACTCCCATCGCCTTGATTAGGCGGATGACATGAAGCACATCGTCCTGGTCGTGGCCGTCGGGGGCGATGATCACGCGGTCGATGTGCTGTTCGGCGATGACTCGGGACAGGGACGGCGATCCGGCGACTGGCTGACCCTCGCGAGGGGCGCGATGGGCCGCCTCATCGACGACGAGCGGTATCCGACCCACGACTCGAGCCCGGACGCCATGGGCGTCGGCGAACTTCGTCGCGACGCGAGCCGCGTCGCCACCATGGCCCACGATTAGGCAACGGTCAGGCTCGACTACGAGTCCGGTTAGCGCACGGCCCAGCAGCCGGGCCGTGAGAAACGTCAAGAAGCTGACCACAATCAGAGAGAAGACCTCAACCCTGTCTAGCGATCCGTCGAACAGGGCCGCCTCCGTTAGCCACGCTCCCATGGCGTACAGCACGGAAAGGTAGACAAGTGAGGGAATCTCGTCCACCGTGGTCTTTTTCACGATGTGCTGATCCCGGTCATAGAGGCCAAGCGTCTTGGAGGCGACGATCACGAACGGCACGAGCACGATCGCCGGCAGGCGCAGGCTGATCGACCCGCCAGCCACGAGGCGCGCCACGATCAAGAGCGCGGCAAGTGCGGCGGCAACGTCGGCGAGCGCGAGCGTGCGGCGCAGCAAAGTGTCATGCCGACGCCCTGGCGTGGCGCGCTCGCCGGGCGCCATCTCCCAGACGGGCGAGATCTCTAGGTCGCCCACGGCTGGGCGCGGCTCGGGCCGCTCGGCCGTAGTTCCGCGACGACGACCCAAGGCGCCACTTGTGCGCCGGAACGGCTGACGTGTTCTGGCCTCGCTAGGCACGCCTCAATGCTTCTCCTACCGGTCCCAGTTTCGATTATCAGCGTCAAGGAACAGCGGAAAGTTACGAGCCGGTGAAACTCATATCCCCGCCGGTACCTCTTCCTTACATCAACTCAACGGCACCTAAGTAGCGGCGCCTGTCGATATTTATCCGTGCCTTACTTAGGCCCTTGTCTTCCGGCAGACCCAAGCGTCCGGAGCCTTCCCCAGTGCTGACCCTAGCAGGAAAACAGCACACCGAAGCATGCGGAACCGCTCGATCCCATGCAATATCCACGAGGCCCGCCTTGAGCCGTCTGGTGGCCTCCACGTGGCCGATCCGTCTTTGTTTCTAGAGAACGATGCTCAGCTTTTCTGGACTATGGCAACGCTCTGGTTTCGTCTTGAGCCAGAGGGCAAATCGGACTCAGCTCAGCCGCTAAAGCCCCGAGTCGCGCCCGAAATCGGGCGGTGCTCGATCACGCGATCCACGAGTCCGTAGGCCACCGCCTCGCTGCCGGTGAAGAACCGGTCACGCTCGGAGTCGGCGTGTACCCGCTCGAGCTCCTGCCCGGTGTGCTTGGCATACAGCTCGTCGATGCGGGCACGGAGCGCCAGCACCTCGCGGGCGTGGATCTCGATGTCGCTCGATTGTCCCTCGAACCCCCCGGACGGCTGGTGGATCAGGATCCGGCTGTTTGGCAGCGACAGTCGCTTGCCGGGAGCGCCTCCCGCCAGTAGCAGCGATCCCATCGACATGGCGATCCCATAACAGATCGTCTGCACGTCGGGACGGATGAACTGCATCGTGTCGTAGATGGCCAGGCCGGCGTAGATCGAGCCCCCTGGCGAATTGATGTAGAGGTGGATGTCCTTGTCGGGGTCGTCGCTCTCCAGGTGGACGAGCTGGGCGACGATCAAGTTGGCCGAGTCCTCGTCGACCTGTCCGCCCAGGAATACGACACGGTCGTTGAGCAGGCGGGAGTAGATGTCGAACGATCGCTCGCCGCGGGCCGTCTGCTCGACGACCATAGGAACTAGTGGCATGGGGCCTCCATTCGGGTCTGCTAAGGTGCAACCAGTTGGTTGCGTGCAACCGTAGCAGACGCGCAACCAAATGGTTGCGCATTGACTAGTCCCGAGCATCAGGAGGCACCCATGTCCGACCGGATCGAGCGCGAGTTGTGGCTTCCCGCCACTCCCGAGGCGGTGTGGGAGGCGGTGACGGGTGACGGCTGGCTGGCCGATCGCGTGCGTCTTGACCTCACCCCCGGCGGCGACGCGGAGTTCGAATCCGACGGGAGCGTCCGGACGGGCTGGGTAGAGGATGTCTCGGCACCCGAGCGACTGAGCTTCTGGTGGGCCGTGGACGATGAGCCGGCCAGCCGGGTCGAGCTGAAGCTCCAGCCCCAGGCCGACGGCACGCGCCTGCGCATCGTCGAGACCCGGCCGCTGGATCGACTCGATCTCGTCGGCGTGCCCCTGCCAAGCACCAGCGGCGCCACCTTCGGGCCGGCGCTCGTGGCGGCGTGAGCAGGGGCGAAGCCGAGCCTCGCCCCGGCGCCCGGGGCGGCCTGAGCAGCGGCGAAGCCGAGGATCGCGCCGGAGCGGTGTTCGGCGCGCTATCCGATCCCACCCGGCGTGCGCTCCTCGCGGCGATCGCCGCGCATCCGGCCACGACCGCCACCGAGCTGGCGACCCAGCTGCCGATCTCACGCCAGGCCGTGCTCAAGCACCTCAACGCGCTGGCCGAAGCCGGCCTGCTCGACCGGACGCGGTCGGGCCGTGAGGTCCGCTACCGGTTCACCCCGGCGCCGCTGTCAGACGCCGTCGATTGGATGACCGCCGTCGGCGCCGAGTGGGACGAGCGGCTCGCCGTGCTCCGCAAACAGCTCGGCGCCGGGCGGCGGCAGGCTACTTCGGCGGGATCCCGAGGTACGGGACGGCCCACCCCACGATCTGCTGGAAGGCCGGCGCCGCCACCGACCCGCCGTAGATCGAGCCCTGAGGCTGGTTGACCACGACCGCCACGACCAGGCGGGGATGGTCCGTGGGCACCATGCCGATGAACGAGGCGACGTAGGCGCTGTCCGAGTAGCGGCCGTCGATCGCGATGTTCGCGGTGCCGGTCTTGCCGGCCATGTCGTAGCCGGGGATCTCGGCTCCGGATGCCGTGCCGCCGTCGGCGAACACGCCCCGCAGCATGTCGCGCAGCTCCGACGCCGTGTCCGCCGAGATGATCCGGTGTCCCGGTGGCACCGCCGTCGGCTTGCCGCCCACCGACTGGACCACGTGCGGGGTCCGCAAGATGCCGCCGTTGGCGATGGCGTCGTAGGCGGTCACCATCTGCATCGGGGTGACCGATTCGCCCTGGCCGAACGGGAGGTTGTACATCGAGGCCCCCGAGTAGTTCGCAGGCGAGAGGATGATGCCGCCCGCCTCGCCGGGCAGGTCGATCCCGGTAGGAGAACCGAACCCGAACCGGTGGACCCAGTAGTTGAAGCGCTCGGCCCCCAACCGCTGACCGATCAGGTCAGCCCCGATGTTGCTCGAGACCTTGAGGATCCCGGCGACACTGAGCGTCTCGTAACCATGATCCTCGGCGTCATGGATCGGGGGCTCATTGCTGGCAAACGACAGTGACGGCGGGATGTCGAACTGCGTGCCGGGCGTCACCAACCCGTCCTGCAGGGCACCCGCAACCGTGATCGCCTTGAACGTCGAGCCGGGTTCGTAGCTGAATCCGACGGCCTGGTCGGATGGGATGTCCGCGCTTTCCCCCGGCGCCACCCAGTTGGCGAGCGAGAGGATCGCGCCGGTGCTCGGGTCGACGACGATCGCCGTGGCGCTCTTGGGTGAGTACTCGCTACCCACCTGCGCGAGCACGCGCTCGACCTCCTGCTGAAGTCCTGAGTCGATGGTCAGCGCGACCGTCTTGCCCGGCACCGCGGCGTGCAGGTCGTCAATCGAGATCGGCTGGCCGATCGCGTCGCTGACGACCCGGCGCAGGCCGTTCGTGCCCTCGAGCGCATTGTTGTACTGGTATTCGATGCCGCTGGAGCCGTCGCCGTCGAGATATACCGAGCCGACCACCTGGGCGGCCTCATCGCCACGCGGGTAGACCCGGCGGGTCTCCGGGATCAGCGAGATTCCCGCGATGTTCAACGCGGACACCGTGGCCGCCTGCGATGCCGGAACCAGATGCGCGAGGTAGACAAAGCCGGTGTGCGCCTTGGTCAGGAGCTTGATCAGCGTGAGCTGAGGAATGCCCAGCGTCGAGGCGAGCTCGGCTGCATCCGACACCGCGTTCTTGATCAGGTACGGGTCGGCGACGATGTCGTCCGCCGATTCGCTGATCGCTAGCTCGGCGCCGTTGCGATCGGTGATCGTCCCTCGCGGGCCCGGGACGATTACGTTGCTCACCTGCTGCGTGGCCGCCGCGCGCTCGAGCGCGCCGGCCTTCACCGAGCCCAGGTAGGTGGCGCGGGCCAGCGCGATCGCCAGCAGCGCCACAAACGCGATGAACAGGATCCCGATGCGGCGGTCGATGAGCGCCAACGCGCCGCTAGCCCCCGCCGCTCTGCTGGTTGGAGTCCGAAGGCTGGATCGCCGCCGCGCCGCTCGTCGTCGCCTGGCCGCTCTGGTCCGGGGTTCCGCCCGAGCCGGTCTGGCCTGCACCCGTTGGCGTCTGTGAGGTGTCCGTCTGGCTCTGCGAGGTATCTGTCTGAGACTGGGAGGTGCCGCCGGTCTGGCTCTGCGAGTTGTCCGTGGGCGACTGGGTGGTCGGGGCCGGCGCTCCGGTGCTGCCCGACTGCGCGTCGGATGACGTCGTAGTGCCCTGCGCTGACCCCGATGAGGTGGTGGAGGACTGCGGAGCGCCCGAGCCACCGGTAGCGCTTGAATCGCTGGTGCTGGACGTCGCGCTCGGCGTGCTGACCGTCGGCTCGCCCGACGGCGGCGGCAGGGTTGAGGTGCCCTGACCGGTTACGAGCGCGCCGTCCCCGACCTGCGGCGTGAGGCTGACGAAGGCCGACGGATCGGGAGAGTGCAGGTTGTTCAGCGCGCGACCCAGGTCATTGTTTGCCCCCGCCGGCAGGTAGCCGACCGCTCCGGGCGGCGGGAGCACCATCCCCATCGCGCTCGCCAACCGCTCGATGCGCTGGTCGTCGCCGAGCATGGCGACGCTCCCGCGCAGCTGCTCGTTCTGGCTGGTGAGCGTCGTCGTCTGCTCGATCGCGCGGCCCATGCTCGCGCCCAGCTTGAGGATCTCGACCTGCGTGGCGACGATCCCCGCCAGGAGGACGCCGAGCACCGGAATCCAGGCCCGGCCACGGACGAGGCGATCCAGCCACGGGTGGTCGGGCAGCGAGACGACGAAGGCCCCGATGCGATGCGGGAGGCTCCCGGCCGGCTTGGCGCCGCGGTGCCGTCGGACCAGCGGCGGCAGTGGCCACGCGATCGCGCCGCCACGCGGTGCGGCGGCCGTCCGGGAAGCGCTCGCGCGACGAGGCGCGGGGACCGCGCGGGGCGCGGTGACGGCGCGCGCTGCCGTCGCGACCCGGGGGGCAAGCGCGGCCGCCGTGGCGGCGGCGCTCGCGGTGACGCTCGCAGTGGCGGCGACGGCACGCGTCATGCCGGTGCCTGAACCACGACTGCCACCGCGAACCGGGCCGGACACCCGGCGTGGGGGCCGGCCAGGCCGAGGCGGGCGACCGGGACGCGGGGGTGCGCTCGAGCGCTGCTTGACCCGCGGCTGCGCTCCCTGAGCGTGGGACTTGGACCTGGGCTGCGCCGGGTCGCGGTGCGACTCGGAGTATCGCGACGCCCGCTGTGAGGGCGCTCGTGGTGCCGGCGCGGCGGCGGCGCTGCGGGCGGCCTGTGTCAGCGCCCCCGGCCTCACCGCACCTCGTCCTCGAGCTTGCGGGCGGCGCGCAGGTGGGCCGACTTGGACCTCGGGTTTGACTCGACCTCGCCGACGGTCGGGGCGATCGCCCGCCGGGTGAGGAGCTCCGCCTCCGGCTCGCGCCCGCAAATGCAAATCGGCAGCTCGGGCGGGCACACGCAACCGCGGGCCAGGTCGGTCATGAACCGCTTGACGCGACGGTCCTCGAGCGAGTGGAACGAGATCGCCGCCATCCGTCCGCCCGGCCTCAGCACCTTCCAAACCGCCGGCAGCGCGTCATCGAGCTGGGAGAGTTCGTCGTTGACCGCGATCCGCAGAGCCTGGAAGGTTCGGCGCGCCGGGTGCCCACCGGCGAATTGGGCCGGCGTCGGCACGGCGCTCTTGATCACCTCGACCAGCTGCTGGGTGCACTCGAGCTCCTCGCGCCCACGAGAGCGCACGATCGCGCGCGCGATCCGGTTCGCGTAGCGCTCCTCGCCGTACTCGCGCAGCAACCGAGCCAGCCGGCGCTCTTCCCAGTGGTTGACGATGTCCTGTGCCGTCAACGACTGCTCTGGATCCATCCGCATGTCGAGCGGGGCGTCGTAGGCGTACGAGAAGCCCCGCTCCCACGTGTCGACCTGCATCGAGGACATACCGAGGTCGAGATACGCGAGGTCGGCCCGGGTCCCTTCGGCGTCGAGCCGACCGAGCGCGGTCGCGAAGTCGGCGCGGATGAAGCGACTGCGGCACGGCAGCTCGGGAGCGAGCTCGGCGAAGCGCTCCTCGGCGATCGGATCGCGATCAATGCCGATCAAGGTGCCCTCGGGTCCCAGCCTGTCCGCGATCAGGCGCGCGTGGCCGCCGCCGCCGAAGGTGCAGTCCACCGCGGTCTCTCCGGGGCGCGGATCGAGCACCTCGATCAGCTCCCCGGCGAGCACCGGGATGTGAATATGGGTCATGTCAAGCAGTGTGGCCAAGCTTCGCTGCGATATCGGGGACACGGGTCAGGACGTCTTCGCTGTAGCCGCCGTAGCGGGAGCGATCGAACACCTCGAGGCACTCGCCTGAGCCGACCACGACCACCTCGCGATCCAGGGCGGCGTACTCCATGAGCGAGGGCGGGATCATCACGCGGTGGGCTGAGTCGAGTTCGGTGTCATGGGAGTAGTTGAAGAAGAAGCGCTTCAGATCCCGGGCCTCCGGTGAGATCGGACTCAGCCCGGTGAGTGCAGCGGCGGTGTAGTCCTCGTAGGTCTCGGGCGTCCACAACGCGATCGAGCGCGGGGCCGTCGCGGTCGTCTCCGGCGAGGCCGCCAGCACCACCCCGCCCGCCAGCGCGGCGCGGAACTTCGAAGGCACCGTCAGCCGGTGCTTCGCATCGAGCGCGTGTTCGAAGGTCCCGCGGAAAATCAAGGTTTCTCATGCGGATAGGCGAAATCTGAACCCGGGTGGCTGGGTGGGAGGAGCCCTGCCACCCGGGTTCCGCAATGCATGACCATGCGTGTGCCCCACTCTACCCCACTTTGCCCCACCATGCAACCCAGATCCCACTTCACCCCCCACCGGGGTGTCCCCATGGCCCCCGAATCGCGCGATCGCCCACCAGCACTGGGATTCCGCGCCCGGCGCCGGTCCGGCCGAGCTGCACGCGCGCGTGCAGAACGCGCGAATGGGCGGCCCGTTGCAGATTCGAGGGTGGATCCGTCCGAGGGGTGTGCGACGCTCGCGCGGGCCGAGGTGGCTGCTCGCGGACCTGCAGAACCGCGCATCGGATCCGATCCGAACGAGCCATGCGCGTTTCTTCACCCCCCAGATGCACAAGCGCGCGCGTTCGCGGAGAGAGTGCCGTCGCGCGCGTTTCTTCAGGTCACCGCGGCCGACAACTCGGGGCGATGAAGGGTGCGGACGTCTAAGACTGCCCGCCGGCCCGGCTGGCCGGCAGCTCCACGACCAGGCGTGTGCCCCGCGCGCACGGCGCCGCGGCCAGACGGCCGCCGTGCCGCGTGATGATCGCTGTGGCGATGGCCAGCCCCCGCCCTCGGCGCCCGCGGCCGGCGTGCGGCCGGCGGGCCAGTTCTGAAACGGGCGCCGGCAGCCCGGGACCGTCATCGATCACCTCGATCCGCACCCGGCCCGGGCCGCCCCGTCCCTGCACCGACACCTCGCCGCCGCCGTGCTCGATCGCGTTCGCGATCAGGTTGCCGATCGCCTGGGCCAGCCGCAGGCGATCTCCCCACACCGCCGGCGAGCCGCCCGACCACGACATGCGCAGCTCGACGTCCTGCGCCGCGGCGGCGGTCAGCCGAGCCTCGACCGAGTCCGCCACCAGCTGCCGCATGTCGACCGGCGCGAGCGGACGCCAGGCCGGCGTTGCGGGCGGGCCCCACCTCCCCGCGGAGTCGAGGTCCTCCAGGGCCAGTGCGGCCCGGCCGAGTTCCAGGTCGATCGCACGCAGGCGGGCCGGCGAGAGCTCCCCGGTACTGGCGCCGAGCTGGAGTCCGAGCCGGGCCGCGGTCAACGGACCCCGCAGCTCGTGACAGGCCCGGGCCACGCTCTCCATCCGCCCCGCGAGCACGCGCCACACCGCCGCGGCGGCGAACCCGGCGCCACTCGCCGCCAGCCATCCGCTCACCGAAAGGCCGATCACGACTCCAGGGACCCGTCGACCAGCCGATATCCGACGCCCCACACGTTGACGACGAATCGGTCTCCCGACCGGTTCAGCTTCTGACGGAGCCGGAACGCGTGCGAGTCGAGCGTGCGTGTGTGACCGAGATGCACAAACCCCCAGACGCCGCGCAGTAACTCGTCGCGCGAGAACACCTTGGTCGGCTCACCGGCGAGCGCACGCAGCAGCGCGAACTCCTTCTTGGACAGGGCAACGGGCTCGCCACCCACCCACACCTGCCGGCTCATCGGATCGATCTCGAGCGAGCCGATGCGTACTCTGGCCGCGACCGGCCGGCGCCGGGTCCGCCGCAGCAGTGCTCTCACCCGGACGCTCAGCTCGTGGTAACTGAAGGGTTTGATCATGTAGTCGTCGCACCCGCGGTCGAAGCCGCGCAGGCGGTCGAGCTCGCTCACTCGCCCCGAGAGCACGAGCAGCGGCAGATCGGGATCCAGCCGACCGGCGATGCGGTCGGCGCTGCGAACCTGCGCGAGCAGCTCGAGCCCGTCGCCGTCGGGCAGGCCCAGATCGATGATGGCCAGGTCGGGGAAGGCGCTCTGGAGGAGCCGGCTGGCGTCGGACACGCCCTCCGCCTCGATCACGTCATAGCCGTCGGCCGACAGGTTGTCGGCCAGGAACGTGCGGGTGGTGCGGTGGTCCTCGACGATGAGGATGGTGGCGGGCGAATCCATGCCCGCACAGAGCCTCCAGGCGTCTGAATCCTCCCCCTCCCCCCGCGACTAGGTGCGTGAAGGCTCCGGCGCGGGGTCGGCGATCGTGAACCACACGGTCTTGCCACGCGAGCCCTCGGACCGCACGCCCCACCGTGCCGAGAGCATGTCGATGATCTTCAGGCCGCGACCGCTCGGGTCGGTGGGCTCGGGAGAGCGCATCGTCGGAGTCCCGCCGGCGTGGTCGGAGGCCTCCACCCGGATGTTGTCGCCGCTGCGGATGATCGTCAGGTCAAACCCGCTGTCGGTGTGCCGGATGCAGTTGGTCGCCAGCTCCGAGACCATCAGCTCGACCGCCTCGAGCGTCTCAGGCGAGCTGCCGCGAAGCACGCTCGTCGCGAATCGACGTGCGGCGGGCACGGACTGAGGCTCATGCGGGAAGGAGCGCGTGTCGGTCATGGTGTCATTTTCAGCGGGTCGCTCATGGCGTTACGTGCAGCGTCTCGGCCAGCCCCATCGACTCAACCACTCGTCGCAGCAGCGGAGAGACGTCGCGGAGCTCGATTTGAGGGACGGCGCTCGCCCACTGCACCCACAGCGCGATCGCCGAGCTGTCGGCAAAGCGCAGCTGCGCGACCTCGACCACCACCCGTGGCGGCTTACGCGCCAGCGCCGGCGCCACCGCGGAGGCGAGCGTGTCGACGTTCGTGATGTCGAGCTCGCCGGACACCGTCACCCGCAACGTGCCGCCGTCCTCTTCCGCCACCTCGAAGCTCATCGTCTCATGATGATTGTTGCCGCCTAGTCCAGCCATCGCAGCCCCGCGATCGCGGTGTCATCGTCGCCCCCGTCGCTTCGCAGGTCCGTCACCAGGCGGTCCAGCAGCTCGTCGAGGTCTCCGTCCTGCCCCACGGCGGCCTGCTCCAGCCGCTGGAGCCCCGTGTCGATCGTCTCCCCTCTTCGCTCGACCAATCCATCGGTGAACGCCAGCAGTGTCGCCGCCGGTGGCGCATCGACCCCGGTGGAGGTGTACCTGACGCCCGAGCGCACACCGATCGGGACCCCGACCTCACCATGAATGAACGTTCCGCTGCCGTTGCTCACCAGCAGCGGCGGCAGATGTCCCGCACTGGTCACTGTGACGTGGTGGCGGCCGACGTCGACCAGCGCGCACAGGATCGTGGCGATCTGGCCGCTCGTGTTGACGTTCACGAGCCGCGAAAGCTTGCTGAGGATCACGGCCGGCGGGTCGTTCTGAGCGGCGTAGGCATGGATGGCAAAGCGGAGCTGGGCCATCGTTGCGGCGGCCCGTAAGCCGCGGCCCGATACGTCGCCCACCACCAGCAGGACCCGTCGATCATCGAGCCCGATCAGGTCATACCAGTCGCCACCGACCTCGACCCCCTCGACCCCCGCCTCGTACCGGGCGCTCGTCTCGACGCCCGGGATCTTGGGCAGCCCTTCGGGCAGGAGCGCGTGCTGGAGGGTCTGCGCGATTGTCCGCTCCTGCGCGTACAGGCGGCGGTTCTCCTCGGCGATCCGCTCGAGCGAGCCGGCCAGCTGCTCAGCCTGATTGCGCCGGGCGATCAACCGGCCGGTCAGCACGGCCGCGCCGAGGCTGAGCAGCACGCCCAGGATCCCGATCACCCACGGCAGGCGCTGGGCGAAGGTTCCCTCGAGCGGATGCTTCGCGCTCACCACAAAGGTGAAGTCGTCGTTCCCGAACGAAATCGTCGTCGATGCGTGCTGCGCCGTGATCGGAAGCTTCTGCAGGTCGGAGACGAGCAGGTCCGCATTGTTTTGCGTGCGGCCCAGGTACAGCGCATAGTGGAGGTCGGCGAAGGGCGAGCTGCTCTGAAACTTGGAGCGGCGGTTGGCCGGCAGTGCGCTCTCGCCGTAGGCCACGAAGTGACCGGTCAGACCGGGCGATGTGAATGCATAGCCGAGTCGCGGCCGCGGCCCTTGCAGAAGGCCAATCACGCTCAGCTGGGCACTCTTCGCGGCGCTTCTGAAGAAGGCGGCCGCGCGCGCCGGCGTAACCGCGAGCACCTGTGGAGCGCCAACCGTCGTCAGCAGCCGGGCGCCGCTTGGACCCAGGCGCCACAGCGAGACGGAGGTGTATTGCCCGCCCACCGGCTTCACGTACGGAGCGATGAAAGTCGTGAACCGCTGGACATCGCCACCGGTGGCGTCGGCCAGCGCCGCTGCGGAGGCCAACGGCGTCTGGATGCCGGGCAGGGCTTCCGCGAAGAGCGCTCCCGCGTCGCGGACGCGGAGGTTGAGAAGTCGCTTCTCGTTGCTCGTGTACGTGGACGCGGCGAGCGCGACCAGCACGCCGGTGATGATGAGGCCAACCACGGCCACGCCCACGGCGGGCCAGTGCGGCCAGCGGCGGCGCTCAGCCGCCACCGGGCGCTCGACCCCCAGATCCTCGCCGCCCTCCGTCTCGGTGCCGGCGGCACCGGACACCGGGCCATTGTCCGTCATCGTGACCCCGGCATCATCGTGCGGCAAGGGTACCGGCCTACCAAAATCCGGCGCCCCGGCGCGCGCCCCCGCGTCCGTTCTGCAACGTCCATTTCACCCGCTGCGGAGGAGCAGGAATCCACCATATGATCCCGACGCGCGATGTACCAGCGAGGCAACTACAGCTCCGGGGAGGACTTCGTGCTCGAATACGGTGAGCTCCGCTTCACCTTCAACGAGCGTGACTTCCGCGAGCGCTGCGAGCAGGCCGCGCGCAAGCTCGGCTTCATCGGCACCGCCGTCGACGAGGACGAGAGCGAGGACCTGATCAACCTGGTGGTCAACGGCGAAGTGTCCGAGCCGGCCTCGGCCCTGGGCGAGCATGTCAACGACTGTTGGCCCGACCTGGTCGGACCGTCTGACCGCTCGCTCGTCCATTGGCTGCGGCGCCTGATCTTCCGCGGCGCCTGGCTGGACCAGCGGGTGAAGGAGGGCGAGCTCGACATCCGGTTCGACCCGGAGGCCCACTCCTTCATCTACATCCAACCCGACCGCGGCGGTGAGCCGATCCAGCTCGCGCCCGAGCCGAGCTGGAACCGCGTCGCTTACGTGCGCCGCTGACGCGCGGCCGATTCTCTCTAACCCCTACCCACCCGTACCGAGCACGGCCGCGATGTCCTGCACGCGCGGCGGCGGGTTATCCAGCAGCAACCGCGGCACCGTCACCAGCTTGTAGCCGCGCCGCCGCAGCGCGGTGATGATCTGCGGGAGCGCGGCCACGGTCTGGGATCGGTCGCCGCCCGCGTCGTGGAGCAGGATGATCGCCCCCGGTCGGGCACCGCCGACCGCCGCGTGGACGATCGCCGGCACGCCGGGACGCTGATAGTCGTTGGTATCCACCGTCCACAGCACCATGAGCATCCGGTAGCGGTGCAGCAACGTCAGCGTGGCGCCGTTCCAGACCCCGTACGGCGGGCGGAACAGGCGCGGGAAGCGCGCGCCGTGGCGCTCGATCGCCGCGGCCTGCTCGAGCAGCTGCGCTCGTTGCTGGGCGGCCGGAAGCTCCGACATCGGCGCGTGCACCTCGGTGTGGTCCCCGATCACGTCCCCGTCCGCGACGATCCTCGCGGTCGAGGCGTAGAAGTAGCGCTCCAGCACGCCGACCTCGAAGAAGGTGGCCGGCACGTGCCGGCGCTCGAGGATCGAGAGGACCTGCGGCGTGTACGGGCCTGGTCCATCGTCAAACGTCAGCGCGATCTCGCGATGCTGGGTGCCGGCAATTCGAACGTAGGGCGTGTACGTCAGCGTGCGGTCGATCGCCGCGTTCTCCACCAGGGCTTCGTGCGCCGCCGGCGACAGCGACCGCAGGCCGGCGAGTGCGCGGGTACCCCGGGCCGAACCCGGGCCGGCGTCGTGTGACACGCGAGCTCCGCCGCCGATCAGCAGAAGCCCCACGGTGATCGCCGCCACCGCGATCGCGCCCATTGAGAGCAGGGCCACCGCTCGGCGGCGGCGATGATGCGGCTCCATGCTCAGCCGGCGCACGCGACGCGCGCGCCCGTCCGTTCCGTCTTGCCCCGGTGGGTCTTGCCCCGGCGGAGCGCTGAGTCCGACGCCGCGTTCCATTGTCTGCCCCGTCGACCATCATGCCGGGTCTACAAGGAGCCTGCATCCATCGCACGCCTCCGCCCGGCGCGCGGACGACCGGCCGCTGCGCCTATTACGCTCCCGGACGATGCACGAGCAAGTCTGGGTCGTTATCCCCACGTACAACGAGGCGGAGAACGTCGAGGGCATCATTCGGGCCACCGTCGGAGAGCTCGAGCGGCTGGCCCCGAACGCCCACCGCATCCTGGTCGTCGACGACAATTCGCCCGACGGCACCGGAGCCATCGCCGAGCGGCTGGCCGAGAGCCACCCCCAGGTCGAGGTCCTGCACCGCGCGGCGAAGACCGGGTTGGGACACGCGTACCTCGCCGGATTTGCCCACGCGCTGGCCGGGGACGCCGAGCTGGTGATCGAGATGGACGCCGACTTCTCGCACGACCCCCGCTACCTCGAGCAGTTGCTCGCCGCCGCTCGCGACGCGGACATGGTGCTCGGCTCGCGCTACGTCGAGGGTGGAGGCACCGAGAACTGGGGCATCGTCCGACGCATGATCAGCCGCGGTGGATCCTTTTACGCGCGCACGATCCTCGGGGTCCATGTTCACGACCTGACGGGCGGCTTCAAGTGCATCCACCGGCGCGTGCTCGAGACGATCCGGCTGGACACGATCCGCGCCGAGGGCTACGTGTTCCAGATCGAGGTCACCTACCGGGCGCTGCTCGCCGGCTATCGCGTGGTGGAGGTCCCGATCGTGTTCCGCGACCGCAAGGTGGGCACGAGCAAGATGTCGAGTCGCATCGCGCTTGAGGCGATGTGGGCCGTGCCGCACCTCCGCCGCAGCGCACCGGCGGCAGTGGCGCGAACGGGCAACGCCCGCAGTGCAATCGGATCGCCCCGTGATGGGTAGTCGCACTCAAGCGTCGGCGAAAGCACAGGGAGTCTCGCGACGCGCGCGAAAAGACGACAACGGAGAGGCACGACGAGAGGAACATTGCGCGCGCAAGTTCCCTAACGTAATGGCAACAATGAGCACACTCTTGCTGGCCGGACCCCAGGCTAGCTTTAGACGATGAGCGTCGACAGCCCGCCGCTTGGCGCTACGCACAGCGGCGCGTTCGAGCTGCATGCCCCCGCGCTCGAGGCGCGCCGGGCGACGTCCCGCAGCTGGGTCGGCCTCCTCGGCCTGGCCGGGATGCTGGCCACGGGACTGCTCGTCGCGCTCGCGGCGGCCAACACCGACAACCTGCTGCCCCAGACGGTTCGCTGGGCGCCTGGCGCGCTCGGCCTCGCAGGTTCGTTCGGGACGACCGGGATCAACCTGGGGAGCATCGGCCTGCCGGTCGTGATGGCAGCGATGTTCACGTCCTACCTGGCCGTCGTGGCGGTCGCTCACCGGCTCTCGCCGCTGCCCGTGCTGGGCGTCATCGCGGCGCTCAATGCGCTGATGCTGCTCGGGCCGCCGCTGGTCTCAACCGACATCTTCAGCTACCAGTTCTACGGCCGGCTGGGGGAGATCTACCACGCCAATCCGTACGTGACCGGAGCGTTCGCCCAGCACTACGACCCGCTGTACCAGTACATCGGCTCCAAGTGGTTCAACACCCCCACCGTTTACGGCCCGTTGTTCACGGCGCTCAGCTACCTGCTGGCGCCCCTCAGCATCCCGGCCAGCGTGTTCGCCTACAAGGGGATCGCCGCACTGTCGACCCTGGCGATCGTCGCGCTGGTCTGGAACGGAGCCCGGCTCCGGGGCGTCGACCAGGTCAAGGCGGTCGCGCTGGTAGGCCTCAACCCGCTGATCGTCGTCTACGGGGTGGGCGGCGGGCACAACGACCTGCTGATGCTGGCGCCGGCCCTGGCCGGCGTCATCCTGATTCTGCAAGGGCGAGGCCGACCCGGAGGCGGCTCGATCGTCGCCGCGGCGGCGGTCAAGGTGACGGCCGGGCTCCTGCTGCCGTTCGCGCTGGCCGACCCGCGCGGCGGCCTGCGCCGCTCGCTTCGCCGGGACGTGCTGATCGGGGCCGGCGTCACGGCTGCCGCCCTGGCCGTGTTCACACTCGCCCTGTTCGGAACGGGTCCGCTGCACCTCCCCGGCACGATCGAGAACGTCCAGAGCAAGGGGAACTGGCAGAGCATTCCGGGCTTCATCGGCACTCGGCTCGGACTCGGCGCAGTCGGAGGCCCGGTGACGCTGATCCTGAGCGGCCTGTTCGCGGGTGCGGTGGGCTGGCTACTGTGGCGCGTCTGGCGCGGCCGGCTCGATTGGATCGTCGGCGCCGGCTGGGCGGCGGTCGCGCTGCTCGTGACCGCGGCGTCGCTGCTTCCGTGGTACGCGGCCTGGCTGATGCCGCTCGCGGCGCTGGGAGGGAACCGCCCCCTGAAGCGAGCCGCGCTCGGGATCACCGTGGTGATGGCGGTCTTCCAGATCTTGTCCTACATTCCGCACGGAAGCACCGTCGCGCTCTAACCGGGCCATGGCCTCGATCGAACACTCACGCGTCAACGACCCGCTCGGCCCGCCCGACGGGGGTCGGCCGTTGCGCCTGCTCAGCGTGGTCGCCCCGGTCTACAACGAAGAGGACACGATCGAGCAGTTCTACGGACGCGTGTGCACTGCGCTTCAGGGCGTCCGGTTTGAGCTCGTCCTCGTCGACGACGGCTCCACCGACGGCTCGGAGCTCGAGATGCTCAAGCTCGCGTCGAACGATCCCCGTGTACGCCTGGTTCAGCTCTCGCGCAATTTCGGCCATCAGACCGCGCTCACCGCGGGTCTCGATCACGCCCGGGGTGACGCGGTCGTGATGCTCGACGCCGACCTCCAGGACCCCCCGGAGCTGATCCCGCGCATGCTCGACCATTGGCGGGCGGGTTGCGACGTGGTCTACGCCGTCCGTGAACAACGCGACGGCGAGTCGCGCTTCAAGCTCGCCACCGCCCGCTGGTTCTACGCACTGTTCGACCGGCTGGCCCAGGTGGAGCTCGAGCACAACTCGGGCGACTTCCGCTTGCTCGACCGCCGCGCCCTCGACGCACTGCTCTCGATGCGTGAGCGCAACCGCTTCCTGCGTGGCATGACGGTCTGGGTCGGTTACCGCCAGGCGGCCGTCCCGTACAACCGCGATCCGCGCTACGCCGGGAAGACCAAGTACACGATCCCGAAGATGCTGCGGTTCTCCTTCGACGCGATCTCGTCGTTCTCGCATCGTCCGCTGCAGCTCGCCACGCTGCTCGGCTTCCTGATCTCGACGCTTGCCTTCATCGCGATCCCGGTGGTGATCGCGCTGCACTTCATGGGCTCATACCTGCCCGGCTTCGGCTCGCTGACGATCGCCGTGCTGCTGCTCGGCGGGATCCAGCTGATCGCGATCGGCTTGATCGGCGAGTACGTAGGGCGGATCTACGACGAGGTCAAGGGCCGCCCGCTCTACCTGGTGCGCGGCCGGGTGAACATCTCCGACCACGAGACGCCCACGGGGCGCACGCCTTCGGCCCACACGCCCTCGGCGCAGGCCCCCACCGCACCCCGAGACGCCGGCGACCCCCTCTAGGGATCCTAGCCGCCCGCCGGGTTCGGGCCAACCGAGCGGTTGACCCGCTGCGCCGCGTCGCCCGGATCCTCCGGGGTCCCGGACGGGGGCGGTCGCAGGGGACGGACGTTCGCCTCGCCGGTTCCGGTCCCCGCGTCCTGCTCGAGCGCGGATATCCGGCTGGCCAGCGTCTTGATCGCGTCCGCGATCGGGTCGGGCAGGTGCACCCAGTCGGCGTCGGGGCCCTCGGGCCGGCGACCCTCGACCCGGACCGGATGACCGGGGTTGCCGACGACGGTCGAGTTGGCCGGCACGTCATGGATGACCACGCTGTTGGCGCCGATCTTCGAGCCGTGGCCAACCGTGATCGGCCCGAGGAGCTTGGCCCCCGACCCGATCGTGACGTTGTCCTGCACGGTCGGATGCCGCTTGCCGGTGGCGAAGCCGGTGCCGCCGAGCGTCACCCCCTGATACAGGGTCACGTCGTCGCCGATCTCGGCCGTCTCGCCGATCACCACCCCCATGCCGTGGTCGATGAAGAAGCCCCGGCCGATCCTCGCGGCCGGATGGATCTCGATCCCGGTGACCGCGCGCGCCAGGCCGGAGATCGCCCGGGGCAGGAAGGGCACGCCGCCCTCGTGGAGCGCGTGGGCCACCCGATGGGCGAGCAGCGCGTGCACGCCCGGCCAGATGGCGAGGACCTCGACCGCGCCGACGTCGCGCGCGGCCGGATCGCGGCTTCGCGCCGCGGCTATGTCCCGCCTCACCTCGGCGAGCATCCGGCCAATCAGACCGAAACCGAGCATCCCAAAAGCGTAGCTAGTGGTCTGTCCGGAGTGGGTCGGCGGCGCCTCGCCGCGGCGCTTATGGGATGACCGGCGACGGCCGGCGGCGCCTTAGGGGGCGAAGAAGGGGGTCGAGACATACCGCTCGCCCGAGTCGGGCAGGATCGTGACGATCCGCGCACCCCGCGAGTCCGGGCGGCGCGCCACCTCCATCGCCGCCCACACCGCTGCCCCGCCCGAGATCCCCGCCAGCACGCCCTCGCGCCGGGCCAGCTCGCGAGCTGTGTTGATCGCGTCCTCGTCGTCGACGGGAATCACCTCGTCGAGCACTTCGCGGTTCAGCACGGCCGGGACGAAGCCGGCGCCGATGCCCTGGATCTTGTGGGGCCCCGGACGCCGGCCCGACAGCACCGCCGAGGCGCTCGGCTCCACCGCGATCACCCGGCAGCGCGGATTGCCCGCTTTGAGCACCTCGCCGGCGCCGGTGATGGTGCCGCCCGTCCCCACCCCGACCACGAACGCGTCGACTTCACCGTCGAGCGCCTCCCAGATCTCGGGACCGGTGGTGCGCCGGTGAATCTCCGGGTTGGCCGGGTTGGAGAACTGGTCGGGCAGGAACACGTCTGACCCAGAGGCCATCGCGCGGGCCGCGTCGACCGCCTCGTTCATGCCGCCGAGTGACTCGGTGATCTCGACCCGCGCACCGTAAAGCCGCAGCAGCCCCTCTCGCTCCCGGCTCATCCCCTGGGGCATCGTCAGCACAAGCTCGTATCCCTTGGCTGCGCACACGAAGGCGAGCGCGATGCCGGTGTTGCCGCTCGTCGCCTCGACGATCGTGGTCCGCCCCGGCTCGATGATCCCGTCCCGCTCGGCCGCCTCGATCATCGACACCCCGATCCGGTCCTTGACGCTCCCGCCCGGGTTGAACGCCTCGAGCTTGGCGAACAGCCGGGCCGGGCCGTCGGGGAGCATTCGGGTCAGCTCGACCATCGGGGTCCGCCCGACATGCGCCTCTATGTTGGTCGGGATTCCCGCCATTGGGCGGATAACGGTACGAGAATCACCCGATTTCGGTCACGCGGGAGCGGGACCGGGGTCTCAGCGCAAGCGGATGCGAACCGCCCGGCTGCGACCCTGAGCGTGATCGAAGTCCGGACCGACGACGACGCGGTAGCGCCCGCTTCGCTCGATCCGGACGTGCACCCGGTAGACGGAGAAGCCGGCACCGGCTCCCCGCAGCCGCGTGATCTTGACCGCGTGCCACCGCCCGCGCGGCCCGAGCCACTGGACGAGCACGCGCAGGCCACCGTGCGCCGGCGCCGCCTGGCCGTGAAACCACACCCAACCTCCGGGTGGCGGTCGGAGCCGGCTCACGCGCAGTCCGATCCGGAAGCGAACCGAGACCAGCACCGGCGCGCTCGTCGCCCCATCGGAGAGGGCCCGGTAGTAGGTGTCGGAGGCGGGAGACGCGGGCCGGAACACGTACGCGCCGGAGCTGGCCGCCGTCGTGGTGGCGGCATCGGCCCACGGTCCGCCGGCGGTTGGTGCGCTCTGCAACGTGACCGTGGCGCGTGACGGGCGCGGCGCCAGGACATGACCGCTGATGGAAAGCCCCTGACCGAAGGTGATCGTCGCCGGCGATGCGGCGATGGTCACGCCGGCCGGAACGCTCGCGGTCTTGAACGTGACGTCGTGGCCGTAGGCCGCGCCCGCGGCGTTGGTGGCCACCAAGCGATAGTGGTAGGTCGTGCTCGGCGTCAGCGGCCCGATCGCCGCCGACACGCTGACGGTCGCGGTGCCCGAGCCGCCGTCCCCCGTCGCTGTCTGGCTGCCGTAGGCGCTGCTGGTCCCGTACTGAAACAGATAGCTGGTGGCCTCTCCCTCCGGATCGACCGTCCCCGTCAGCCGCGCCGAGGTCTGAGTGACGCTCCCCGCGTGTCCGGTGAGCGCGACCGGTGCCGGCCGCTTGGGCGTCGTGAACGAGACGTCGCCCCCGAGGGTCGTGCCCGAAGCGTTAACGGCGACCAGCCGGTAGTGATAGATGGTGTCCGGCGTCAGCGAGCCGATCGACGCCGTCACGTCTACGTTGGCGTCCCCGGATCCCACGGGCGACGTCGCCGTCTGGGTCCCGTACGAGGTTGTGGTCCCGTACTGGAAGTAGAAGCTCGTCGCCTCTCCCCCGGGATTCACGGTGCCATTCAGCTTGGCCGACGTCGACGTGATCGCGGTGGCCGTGCCGGTGCTGACCACCGGCTCGGTGGCCGCCATGGCTCCTGGGGCGAGCAGGCCGAGGATCACCCAGGCACCCGCGAGCACGCGCACGAACCACCACCGCATGCCCGCACCCAACACACGCGCGGGCTCAAAGTCGCGTCAATTCGCACCCTCGCGAACCGCGCGTTCCCGCGGGAACGCAACCGACTGATTGCACGTCCATCGCGGACCAGTTCAGAGCGGCGTGCCCGTAGCCCCTGGAAGCTCATCAGACCTGAATCCGTTTTTCGTCTGGGACGAGTTCGGCCCAAAGGAGGAGGTAATGCGGAGGCTCTCAGCCGTCATCCTGGCAACGGCGCTGGCGCTGGCCGCTCTCGGGTGTGGCTCGCAGGCGCACCGGTCGTCCACGACCGCCACGACAAGGGTCAGAGCCGCGCCTCCCCGAACGATCGCCGTGGTCGTGGCGGATCAGTCGCCCACTACGACGGTGACAACGATCACCGCTGGGACCGCTGGCGCGGTCTCCTGGACGGGCCCAGTCAACGCGCCGTCCGCTGGGTCGATCGTCGGCACCTGGAGCGGCCATCTCACGCCGGCGCCAGGCACTCACGCGTCACCTCAGCGCTTCGTGATCGTGGTCGATCCAGGCGAGCGGCGCGGCACGTGGCGGACCAGTTCGACGTGCGCTGGGACGCTGCGGCTGAAGGACATCTCGTATGGCTATCACCACTACTACCGAGTGGCGGGCGCGCATCCGGGGTGTGCCGCACCGGGCATCGACTGCCTCGAGCGCTCCGGCCCACGGATGGTCGACGTGTTCGTCCCGAACGCTGGGGGAGGAGAGATCGACGGCACGTTCCGCCGGGTCCGCTGACACGACCCCCGACTCCGAATCGGATACACGGCATCCCCACGCCGCTCGGAGCTGTAGGGATTGAGCCACAACGGCCGTGGCTGGGAGGGCTAGAAGGAGGGCTACGCTGGCCCCGGTGCGCAACGGTTGCGCGACGGTCGGATACCGGCTGGGGCGGTCCTGAACGGTCCCCCAGCGGTCGAATCCCCTTTGTTTATGGGCTTTCGCCCGTCGGCATGCCTGCCGCGCTAGATGTGATACATCGGCGCGCCGGCGGCCCGAGACTCCGCCTCGGCCACGTCGGCCACCGTGGACTGCCCGAGCACGCCCCGCGCCGCCTCGGCCGCCTCGGCGAACACACCCGTGGCACCGCCGCCCACGGGGCCGTCCAGCAGCTCGACAAGCTCGAGCACCGTGATGTCCGCGGCGGGACGGGCGAACGAGTAGCCGCCCTTCACCCCGCGCTGAGAGCGGAGCACGCCGGCGCGGCGCAGAGTCGCGAACAGCTGCTCGAGGAACTGGACCGGGATCTCCCGCCGTCGGGCCAGCTCTGCAATCGGTACCGGCCCCCGGTCACCCTGGAAGTGGAGCTCGACCAACGCGCTGAGCGCGTACGGCGACTTCGTCGTGATGGAGATCATCCCCGCGCGATCATCGCAGGATTGCGCCGGTCAGACTGAGTAATACCTCTGACCCGCGGAGGACCCGCTAATTCGGGTGGGGGCGCGCGGAGACTAGATCCAGCCGCGCTCGGTGGCGATCAGGACCGCCTGAGCGCGGTCCATGGCGCCGAGCTTGCCGTACACGTTGTGCAGGTGTGTGCGAACCGTGCTGGTCGACAGGCCGAGCTCGGAGGCGATCTGCTTATAGACCATCCCGCGCGCGAGCCGGCGCAGAACCTCGACCTCGCGGGTCGACATCGGGCACGGATCGATCTGACGCCGGCGCCCACCGGAGCTGGGCAGCGGCAGGTCGTACATCACCGTGCGCAGCTCGGTCGGGGCGATCCCGACCAGGCGGGCCACCGACAGAAGCTCCGACGGGGACACCGACGCGCCCAGTGTGTAGTGAGCGAGCATGTCGGCCAGGCGGACCAGGGCGGCCTCGCCGTCGACGTCCTCGGCATGGTGTCGCTCGATCACGCTGGCAACCGACTTGGGCAGGCCCCAGCGGCGGGCGAGCACGCCGCCGACGAGGGCGTGGTCGACGCCGAGCTCGCGGCGCTCGGACTGGATCCGCTCCTCGGGCGTGCGCGCCTCGGCGTGGATTTGCCGCGGGTAGCCCGGATAGGCGTGGACGAGGACGAGCTTGCCGATGTCGTGGAGCAGCGAGGTGACCATCAACCGGTCGCGCGCCTCGTAGCCGAGCTCGCGGGCGAGCCGGTCGGCGGCCCGCTGGGTGGCCACCGCGTGCAGGCGGAAGCGTTCGGGCACGCCCTGCCACACGGCGGTGCGCTCGAAGAAGTCGAACGTCCGCGCCTTGCTGGCGATTGCGTGGACGGTGCGGGGCGAGAGGACCTCGACGCCCTTGACCGCGCTCTCGACGCGGCCGCGCATGCGGCCGTCGACTTGGTTGGCGAGGCGCAGGACGGTGACGGCCAGCGCCACATCGGCTTCGACGGCGGCGACGACATCGGCCGTCGACGGCTCGCCGCTCTCGAACAGGCGCAGGACGCGGTTACGCGACTCGGCGAGCATCGGGAAGGCCTCGAGGGCCTCGAACGCGGCGGTCAGCCGGCGCCCGTGACCTTCGTTGTGGTGGCGCTCGCGCGAGGCGTATGGATCAGTGGAACTCTTGACTGCGGCTAGCGTGGCCAAGGCGGACAGGCTCGTCTTTCTGGATTCGGGGGAAGTGGGCGGATCCACGGTGCTCATGACCCCGCCTAGCCAGCGTTATCGGCAGACATACGATGTTCGTTTAGTCGAAGGGGTTGGAGGTGCGGTTGGTGCGAATCCCATCGACTAGTGCGCATGTTCTAAGGCCCGGTCGATTCGGGCAAGTGTCTCGTCTCGGCCGAGCAGTGCGACGCTCTCGAAGATCCCCGGTGACACGGTGGTGCCGGCGATCGCGACCCGCACGGGCTGGAACACCTTGCCCGGCTTGGCCCCCTGGCTCTCGACGACCTCGCGCAGGGCCGCCTCGATGGTCTCGACCGTGAACGGCTCGGCGCGGGCCAGTGCGTCCCGAGCCGCCTTCAGGGTCTCGACACCCCCGTCGGAGCCGATGACCTTCTTGAATGCGGCCGGGTCGTCGGCCGGCCCGTCGAACAGGAATCCGACCAGCGGCCAGAAGTCGGCCAGGGTCTGGATCTTCTCCTCCGAGATCTCCACGGCGTCGTGCAGTCCGGTGCGGCCGGTGAACTCCTCCAGGCGCTTGGTGAGCTCATCGGTCCCGAGCTCGCGAATCCAGCGCCCATCCAGATGCCGGAGTTTGCGCTCGTCGAACACCGCGGGGTTCTTCGATACGCGTTCGAGACGGAAGCGTTTCGCCAGCTCCTCCAAAGAGAAGAACTCCTCGTCGGAGGCGAAGCCGGCACCGAGCAGCGCGATGTAGTTGTCGACCGCCTCGGGCAGGTAGCCGGCCGTGCGCAGCTCCTGCACCGACGCGGCGCCGTGGCGCTTGGACAGCTTGCGTCCGTCGGGCCCGTGCAACAGCGGGAGGTGGGCGTAGCGCGGTGGCTCGATCCCGAGCGCGTCGACCACGAGCAGCTGCTTGGGCGTGTTCGAGATGTGGTCCTCGCCCCGGACGACATCGGTGATCCCCGCGTCGAGGTCGTCGACCAGGTTGGCGAACACGTAGAGCACGGAGCCGTCGGCCCGGGCGATCACGAAGTCGTCCATGCTCGAGTTGGCGAAGCGGATCTGACCGCGAATCACGTCGTCGAATACCGTCTCGCCCTCATCGGGGACGCGCAGACGCACCGCGCCCGCGGGCTCGGCTTCGGCGCGGAAGCCTCGATCGAACCCGTGGCGCTGCTTGAACACCTGTACGTCGTCGGTGGTGGCGTTCGAGTGATACGCGTGTCCTGACTCGAGCAGCTGCTCCAGCACCTCGCGATGGCGCTCGGAGCGCTCGGATTGGAATTCGGGCCCCTCGTCCCAGTCGAGGTTCAGCCAGCGCAGCGCGTCGAGGATCTGCTCGACGTTCTCCGGTGTCGATCGCTCGCGATCGGTATCTTCGATGCGCAGCACAAGCGTGCCCGGCTTACCCTCCGGCCCGTACGCTTGGCCGCGCGCGAGCAGCCAGTTGTAGAGGGCTGTCCGGGCGCCACCGATGTGCAATGCCCCGGTCGGGGATGGAGCGAATCGAACGCGCATGACCTACAGAATCGCATGCTAATCGGCGCGCACGTATCAAACGCCGGTGGGCTCTCCCGCGCGGTGCAGCGCGGCGTCGAGCGGGGCTGCGAAACGATCCAGATCTTCAACCAGTCTCCGCGCATGTGGCGGCCCACCGCCTACAGCGAGGACGACTTCGCGGAGTTCCGCGAAGCGATGAAGGCAAGCGCGATCAAGGCCGTGATGATCCACGCCGTCTACCTGATCAACTGCGCGACCGAGGACCGCGAGATGCGCGAGAAATCGCTCACCTCGCTGACCCAGTCGTTGCGCGTCGGCCTCGGGATCGGCGCGATCGGTGTGGTCCTGCATCCTGGCTCGGCGAAGCAGGGCGATGTCCCCAAGGCGATCAAGCGAGCCGGCAAGGTCATCAAGAAGGCCTTGGACGAAACCGAGAAATGCCCGCTGCTGCTCGAGGACACGGCCGGGGCCGGCGGCACGCTCGGGCGCTCGTTCGAGGAGCTTGCGGAGCTGATCGACGCCGCCGGCGGTGGCCAGCGCCTTGGTATCTGCCTGGACTCCTGCCATCTGTTCGCGTCGGGCTACGACGTGCGGACTCGCGATTCGCTGGCCGAGGTCATCGACGAGTTCGACCGCACCGTCGGGTGCGATCGCCTGGGGGCGCTGCACGTCAACGACTCGATCGTCGGGCTCGGATCCAACCGGGATCGCCACGCGATCATGGGCGAGGGCCAGCTCGGCGAGCAGGGTTGCGCGGTGTTCATCTCCGAACCCAGGTTCGAGAAGCTGCCGGGAGTCCTCGAGACCGGGCGCGACGACGGCTCGCCCGCGGCCGAGGACGTGGCGCTGGCCAAGAAGCTGCGGAGCCGCGGGAAGTCGGCCCGCTCGCGGGCCAAGACCGCACGCTCGAGCGCCAAGCGGTAGGTTGCCGCGCGTGAGCGAGCGACCATCAGACGCGCTGGTCGTATTCGGGATCACGGGCGATCTGGCCCGCAAGCAGACGTTTCGTTCGCTCTACCGGCTCGAGCGCCGAGGGATGCTCGGCGTGCCCGTGATCGGGGTCGCGGCCGACGACATGAGCGCCGGGGAGCTGCGCCAGCGGGCGCACGACTCGATCGAGCAGACCGGCGAGCAGCTCGACGAGAAGGTGTTCAAGCGCTTTGCCAACCGCCTCAGCTACGTCCAGGGCGACTTCGGCACAGACCAGACGTACAACGACGTGGCCACCGCACTCGGCGACCACGAAGAGCCGGTCTTCTACCTCGAGATCCCCCCATCCCTGTTCGGCACCGTCGTCGCCGGCCTGGCGAAGGCGGGGCTGGTCTCGAACGGGCAGCGGGTGGTGGTCGAGAAGCCATTCGGCCACGATCTGGAGTCGGCGCGGGCGCTCGCCGCCGAGCTGCACAAATCCATCGACGAGTCACAGCTCTATCGGATCGACCACTTCCTGGGCAAGCTCGGTCTCGACGAGATCTCGTACCTGCGCTTCGCCAACACCATGCTCGAGCCGGTGTGGAACCGCAACTACCTCGCGTGTGTGCAGATCACGATGGCCGAGCAGTTTGGGGTCGAGGATCGCGGGCACTTCTACGACCCGGTCGGCGCGCTGCGGGACGTCGTCGTGAATCACCTGCTCCAGCTGCTGGCGGTGGCGGCCATCGAGCCCCCGGCCGGCAGTGACCCGGACACGTTGAAGGACACCAAGGTCGCGGTGTTCAAGGCGATGGCGGCTGCCGAGCCCGCGCGCTACGTGCGCGGCCAGTACGACGGCTACCTGGACATCGACGGGGTCGCGCCCAAGTCCACGACCGAGACATACGCCGCCTTGCGGCTCGAGATCGAGAACTGGCGCTGGTCCGGCGTGCCGTTCTTCATCCGTACCGGCAAGGACCTCCCGGTCACCCAGACCGAGCTGCGCCTCTTGTTTCGCCGCCCGCCTCACCTGCACTTCATCCGCGGGCAGCGCCGACGTGCCCAGCCGAACCAGATGGTGTTCAAGGTCGACCCCACGCCCGGCATCCGGATCGTGCTCGATGCCCAGCGGGCGGACAAGCCCGGCGTCAACGAGATCGCATTCGACATGGAGTTCGCCGAGGAGGGCGGCGCGGGCGATACGCCCTACGAGGTGCTCCTGCACGCAGCCCTGGTCGGGGACAGCACCCACTTCACCCGGCAGGACATCGTCGAGGAGACGTGGCGCATCGTCCAGCCGCTGCTCGAGTCACCGCCGCCGGTGCATCCTTATGCCAAGGGGTCGTGGGGGCCGCCGCAGGGGGACGAGCTCGTGTCCGCCTACGGTGGCTGGCACGGTCCCTGGGTCCCGCCCGCCGACTGAGCGGCATCTACGAGGCAAAAGGCGCCGCCGTCAGGCGCCGCCGGCCGTCATCATCTACAGGAGCAGGTTGATCGGCTGCTCGAGCAGCTGGCGGATGCGCGCCAGGAACTCGGCCGCGGGCGCTCCGTACAGGATGCGGTGATCGCAGGTGAGCGTGACGCTCATGCGCACGCCCGGCGCCAGCTGACCGTCGCGCACGACCGGTACCTCCCGCACCTCGCCGACGGCCAGGATCGCGGCCTGGGGAGGATTGATGATCGCCGCGAAGCTGGCCACGCCGTACATCCCCAGGTTCGAGACCGTGAACGTGGCCCCGGACAGCTCGGCGGGCGTGACCGTCCGCTGGCGGACGCGTTCGGCCAGCGTCCGCGCCTCGCGGGCGATCTCGAGCAGCGTCTTGCCGTCGGCGTCGAATACGGTCGGCACGATCAGGCCGTCCTGCGCGGCCACCGCGATGCCCACGTTGACCCGCTCATAGAGCTCGAACGCGCCGTCGCGGTACGCCGCGTTGGCCCGGGGATGCTCGCGCAGGGCGAGCGCGCACGCCTTCAGGACCATGTCGTTGTAGGAGGGGACGACCTCCGTGGCGCGGGCCCGGCGCAGCTGGTCGCGCAGCGTCACGGCGCTCTGCATGTCGACCTCCGCCCCGAGCGTGAAGTCTGGGATCGTCGCCCGCGACTCGGCCATGCGCTGCGCGATCTGCACCTGGGTGCGCGACAGCTGCTGGATGGTCACGGCGCCCTTGTTTCCGCGCGCGATCGCGACCGTCGTCTCGGCTTGCGCCGGCACCCGAGCCGGCTCGGGTTCGGGCGCCGGGGATGGAGTCGCTGCATCATCAAGGTCGGCCTTGATGATCCGGCCGCCCGGACCGCTTCCACTGAGTCCACTCAAGTCGATGCCGGACTCGCGAGCAATGCGCCGGGCGAGCGGTGAGGCCTTGACGCGACGCGCGCCGTTGCCGGCCGTGGCCAGCGTGGGCTCCGACTCCGCGGCAGCGTCGACCCCGCCGATCCGGGCGATCGGCGCCCCGAGCGGCACCGTCTCCCCCTCGGCCGCGAGGATCTCCAGCGTCCCGTCCGCGTCGGCGTCGAAGGTCACCGTCGCCTTGTCGGTCTCGACCTCGGCCAGCGGCTCGCCCTGGACGACCCGATCGCCGTCCTTTTTGAGCCAGCGCACGATCGTCCCCTCCTCCATCGAGTCCGACAGGCGCGGCATAACGACCTCAGGCACGCCGATTCACCTGGCCGCGGCCACGCCGGCGCGCTCGCGCACGGCCGCGGCGATGGCATCCGCCCCCGGGATGAAGGCGTCCTCGAGGGTCGGGCTGTACGGGATCGGGAGCTCGCCGGTGGTCAGCAGCCACGCGTCGTCGAGGTCGTGCAGGCCGTGCTCGGCGAGGAGGCCGAGCAGCCCGGACGCCCACCCGCCGATCGCGGGCCCCTCCTCGACCGCCAGCAACCGATTGGTGCGCGACACCGACTCGAGCACGGTGGCGAGGTCGAGCGGCCGCAGCGTGCGCAGGTCGATGACCTCGGCGTCGATGCCGTGTTCGCCGGCAAGCCGCTCGGCCGCCTCGAGCGCGTCGGGCACGCCCTTGCCGACCGACACGATCGTGAGATCACCACCAGGCCGGGCAACTCTTGCGCGACCGAGCGGAATGACCTCGCCCGCCTCCGGAGCGGGACCTTTCACCGAATACAGCCGCTTGTGCTCGAGGAAGATCACCGGGTTGTCGTCCCGGATCGCTGCCTTGAGCAGGCCTTTGGCCTCAGCCGGCGATGAGGGGAAGACGATCTTGAGTCCGGGAACGCCCTGGAACCAGGTGGCGTGCGTCTGGGAGTGCATCGCACCGAAGCGCCCGCCGCCGCCTACGGCGGAGCGCACGACCAGCGGCACGCTGCGCTGCTCGCGCGAGATGTACCAGTACTTGGCCGACTGATTGACCAGCGAGTCCATCGATAGCCCCATGAAGTCGCCGAACATGATCTCGATGATCGGACGCAGCCCCGTGACGGCGGCTCCGAACGCCGCGCCGGTGATGGCCAGCTCGGAGATCGGCGTGTCGAACACCCGCCCGGCGCCGAATCGCTCCTGGATCCCGGGGGTGACGGCGAATACCCCGCCCTGCTCGGCGGCGATGTCCTCGCCGAAGAACACGACCGTCTCGTCGCGCTCCATCTCCTCGATGATCGCCTCGCGGATCGCGTGACGGAACTCGAGCGTGGCGTCAACGCTCACGGCGCGAACTCCGTGGCGTGCTCGGCCGCCGGGTCCGGATAGGGAGCCGCCAGCGCGCTCTCGACCGCACGATCGATCCGGAGCTTGGTCGTCTCCTCCACGCCGGCCACCTCGTCATCGGAGACGCCGACCTGTCGCAGCCGCTCCCGCGCCACGTTGAGTGGATCGCGGGCCAGCCAGCGCTCGACCTCCTCGGGCGGGCGGTACTTACCCGGGTCGGCCTTGGAGTGGCCGTGGTGGCGGTAGGTCTGGCACTCGAGCAGCGTCGGCCCGTCGCCCGAACGCGCGCGCGCCACGGCTTGTACCGCCGCTTCACGCACCGCCCACAGGTCGTTCCCATCGACGGTTCTCGCGGGCACGCCGTACGCGGCCGCCCGCGCGGTGATGTCGCCGCCGCCGGTCACCTTGAGCATCGGGGTGAACTCGCCGTAGAAGTTGTTCTCGCACACGAACACCGCGGGCAGCGCCAGGACCTTGGCGAAGTTGACGCACTCGTGGAAGTAGCCCTGGTTGGTGGCGCCGTCGCCGAACATCGCGACCGCCACCCGCCCCTCCTGCTTGGCCGACAGGGCGGCGCCGGTCGCGGCGGCGATGCTGCCGCCGACGATCCCGAAGCACCCGACCAGCCCGTGTTCCACGTCGATCACGTTCATCGATCCGGCCCGGCCGCCGCACACGCCGGTGGCGCGGCCCAGCATCTCGGCGAGCAGCGCGTCGGGGTCGGTGCCCTTGGCCAGCGCGTGCCCATGGCCGCGGTAGGTGCCGGCCAGGTAGTCGTCGGGCTCGAGCGCCGAGCAGACCCCTACGGGCACCGCCTCCTGGCCGGCGCACAGATGGGTCGTGCCGTGAACCTCGCCCTTGAGGAACAGCCGCTGCATCTCGGTCTCGAACAGGCGGATCAGCAGCATCAGCCCGTAGCGCTCGAGGTACGCCGCCGGCGCCTCGGTGCTGACCGTGGCGCCGACCGTCACGCGGCGCGCTCCAGCCCGTCCGATACCTGGGCCCCCTCGGGTTCGAGCTCGAGCCCGGACAGCTTGGCTTGGAGCGCGATCAGAGCGGCGAAGTCGACGTCGGTGTAGCCGTCGCCGACGAGGGCCTGCACCACCTGCTGGGCCGCTGCCGCCACCGGCATCGGGACGCCCAGCTCGCGCGCGGCTTCATGGCCCAGCTCGAAGTCCTTGAGGAGCAGCGGCGGGGTGAAGGTGGGTGAGAAGTCCAGGTTCACGTAGGCCGGGGTCTTATAGCGGGTGAAGGTCGAGCCGAGCACGCTGTTGTTCAGGAACTCCATCATGCTGGCACGCGAAACGCCACCCTTCTCCCCCACGACGAGGATCTCGGCCAGCGTCTGGGCGACGATCCCGAGCATCAAGTTGTGGCACACCTTGACCAGTCGGGCGCGGTCGCCGTCACCGGCGTAGGTCAGGCCGCCGCCGGCCAGCGTCTCCAGGAACGGCCGGGCCTGCTCGTACGCGTCCTCGGGGCCCGAGATGACCATGGTCAAGCGCCCGGCCTGGACCACCTTCGGGTTCCCGCTGACCGGCGCGGCCAGCAGCGCGGTGCCGCGCTCCGCCGCCCTTGTCCTGACGTTCTCGGAGGCCTCGGCCGAGATGGTCGTCGAGTCGACGATGACCGACGGAGCGCCGTCGGGACTGGACAGCAGCCCGCCGGGGCCCGCCACCACCTGCTCGAAATCGGCCGATCCGGCGAGCGTCGTAAACACGATGTCCCGATCCGCGAGCTCCGGTGGCGCGTCGACGATCGTCGCCCCGAGCTCAGCCAGCGGCTCGGCCTTTGCCCGAGTGCGGTTGTACACCGCGAGGTCGCACCCGGCCTCGAGCAGCCGCGTGGCCAGCGCCCGGCCCATGCGACCGCAGCCCACCCAGCCCAGTCTCTTTTCGGTAAGCCTTCCGTCCGCCATAGGCGCAGCTCCTAGCACCGCTCTCAGTCTGAATCGGCGCCATCGCGGGATCGTGAGGCCCCCGTTCGGCGCTCCGGTGTGCAATCGATTGCACACTAACGCACCTTCGGTTGTGTCGTCAAGCAGACAATCCTTCGCCCGACGGGCCGCGGCCTGCAAACGTTTGTAAGCTCCATTGGCAATGGGCCTGCACACCTACGGGACGATGGCCGTCGACTGGGAGGAGCGGATCCGGTTCGATCGGCTTCGCGAGGAGCGCCTGGCCCGGATCGGCCAGCTGCTCGCCGACTCCTCGCTCGGCGCGCTGCTGTGCTTCGACATGACCAACATCCGGTACATCACGGCGACGCACATCGGCACCTGGGCCCAGGACAAGCTGAACCGCTTTTGCCTCCTTCCCCAGAACGACGAGCCGATCATGTGGGACTTCGGCTCGGCCGCGCGCCACCATCAGCTCTACAACCCGTGGCTGGGCGATGGCCGCTCCCGCGCCGGCATCTCGACCCTGCGAGGCGCGATGTCCCCCGAGTCCGGTCGGGCCGAGGACGTGGCCGCCAAGATCCATTCAGAGCTCGAGCAGCGCGGCCTGCTCGGTGAGCCGGTGGGCGTCGACGCGATCGAGCTGCCGGTCCTCTTCGCCCTGCAGGAGCGCGACATCCAGGTCCTCGACGGCCAGCAGCTCATGCAACGAGCGCGCGTGATCAAGACCAGAGACGAGGTCCTGCTCCTGAACCAGGCATGCTCGATGGTCGACGCCGCCTACGAGGAGCTGTACCGCGCCATGCGACCCGGGATGCGCGAGAACGAGTGCGTCGGCCTGGTCAACAAGGTGCTCTACGACGCGGGGTCGGAGTTCGTCGAGGGCGTCAACGCGATCTCGGGCGAACGCTGCAGCCCCCATCCCCACGTCTACACCGACCGAGCGCTGCGCCCCGGCGACCCCGCGTACTTCGACATCCTCCACAGCTACATGGGCTACCGCACGTGCTACTACCGCACGTTCGCGGTCGCGGGCGCGTCCAAGGCGCTCGTCGATGCCTACAAGCGCTGCCGCTACTACCTCGACGCCGCGATCGCCCTGATCAAGCCCGGCGCCACCACCGGCGAGGTCGTGAGCGTCTGGCCGAAGGCGCAGGAGTTCGGCTTCGCCGATGAGGAGGCCGCGTTCGCGCTCCAGTTCGGCCACGGCGTCGGCCTGTCGATCTGGGAGAAGCCGATCTTCAGCCGGCTGGTCTCGCTCGACCATCCCGAGGAGATCGAGCAGGGCATGGTCTTCGCCCTCGAGACCTTCTGGCCGGCCAGCGACGGCTGGTCGGCAGCCCGGATCGAGGAGCAGCTGGTGGTCACCGCCGACGGCTGCGAGGTGATCACCCGCTTCCCGGCCGAGGACCTGGTGATCGCCGGCAAGCCCTACTACACGGTCGGCGGCTCGCTGCCGCTCGAGCGCGAGGTGACCTCCGAGCGCAACACGGTCCTGAACCACGACACGCTCGAGGCCGGGCCGGCGAACGGCCTGCCGAGGGGCGACGTGGGGGCAACCGTCCCGCTCAACTACTCCTAGTTATTGGGCCGCGCTACGCGCGGCGTCCTTGGGACCATGTGCCCCGTCCGGACAGGGCTCGCCACAACTTCTCGGCCGTGAACGGCGGGTCCGGCGCATCGCCACCGAGCGCGTCCGCGACCGCGTTGGCGATCGCCGCCGGCGTTCCGATCGCCCCGCCTTCGCCGATCCCCTTGGCCCCCAGCGGGTTGTGCGGGGAGAGCGAATGCACGAACGCGGTCGTGATCGACGGCATCTCGTTTGCGCCTGGCACGCTGTAGTCGACGAAGGATGCGTTGCGCGGCTGGCCGTCGGCGTCATGGACGGCCTCCTCCATCAGCACCGCCCCAAGGCCCTGGACGATCCCGCCGTGCACCTGACCCTCGGCCAGCAGCGGATTGATGATCGTGCCCGCGTCGTCGACCGCGGCCAGCCGCACGACGGTCAGCCTGCCGGTGTCGCGGTCGATCTCGACCGCCGCGGCGTACGCCCCCGAGCCGAACACCATCTCGGACTCGAATCGCACCTCCGCCTCGAGGCCACCCGGGGCCGCGACGCCCTCCCGCTGCTCCAGAATCTCCTCCGCCGCCCGCACGAGTGCCGAGCCGCCCATCGCTACCGAGCGACTGGCAAACGTACCCACGCCCGCCGGGACCTCGGCCGTGTCGCCGAACCGCACCTCCACGTCGTCGATGTCGACCCCGAGCCGGCCGGCGACGATCTGCGCGAACGTCGTCTCGTGTCCCTGCCCGTGCGGGGTCGATCCGCTCCAGGCGATCACTCGCCCGTCGGCCCGGACCGAGATCCGCGCGCTCTCCCACTGCCCGCCGGCGCGCTCGACGTACATCGCGACCCCCTTGCCGACGATCCCGCCGCTGTTCGGCGCCGGGCCGAGCAGTTCGACCGCTAGGTCGAGGCACCGCTCGTAGTCGCCCGAGTCGTACGTGAACCCGAGCGCACTCCGGTGCGGGAACGAGCGGATCAGGTTGCGCCGCCGCAGCTCGACCGGGTCGAGGCCGAGCCGGCGCGCCGCCACATCGACCGTGCGCTCGAGCAGGTAGGCCGCCTCGGGCCGCCCCGCGCCACGGTAGGGCCCGGTCGGCACCTTGTCGGTGCGCGCGCCCCGGACCGAAACGGCGGCCGCCGGGATGTCGTAGCAGCCGGTCATCAGCATCGCGGCGGTGTGCGGTGGGATCGCCGTGGTTGGCAGCAGGTACGCCCCCAGGTCGGCCTGGATCGACGCCTTGAGCGCCAGGATCCGGCCGGCGGCGTCCAACCCCAGCTCTACCTCGCCTTCGATTCCGCGACCCTGGTATGCGCCGAGGAAGTTCTCTACCCGGTCCTCGACCCACTTGAGCGGCCGGCCCAGGTCCATCGCCGCGACCGCCACCGCGACCGCCTCGACCGCAATCACCCCCTTGCTTCCGAACGCCCCGCCCACGTCGGGCACCACCACGCGGATGCTCTCGCGAGACCGCATCAACGCGTGCGCGAGCTGCGAGAGCGGCCGGTGCGGATCCTGCGCCGAGACCCAGAAGGTGAACCGGTCCTCCTCGGCGTCGTAGGCGACCATCACGCCGCGCGGCTCGATCGGTGCCGCCACGAGCCGGGGGATCCGATGCCGCGCGCGCACGCGGTGCCTGGCGCCCGCCAGCAAGCCATCCACATCCCCCGCGGCCCGCTCCCAGCGCATCAGCGTCTCGGGGGCCGCGTGCGGGTCGACGACCGCCTCGAGCGCCTCGTACTCGACCTCGACCAGCTCGGCCGCATCGACCGCCTGCGCGCGCGACTCCGCTACCACCGCCGCCACCGGCTGTCCGGCGTAGCGGACCTCCTCGCCGGCCAGAATCGGATGCGGCTCGTCCGCAAGCTCGGCGCCCTCCGGCCCACCCACCGGCAGCGGCTGCGCCCGGCCGCGCAGATCGGCCGCGGTGAGCACGCGCAGCAGCCCCGGCGCGCTCGACGGGGCACGGATGCCGAGGATCCGCGCCCGCGCGTCCTGGCTGCGGACGAACACGACGTGCGCGAGGTCCGCCAGGGCGAGATCGTCGACGTAGCGCCCTTCCCCTCGCACCAGCGGCACGTCCTCCCGCCGCCGCAGCGCCCGCCCGATCATCCGGCCGGCGCGAGCCGCTCGGCCATCCAGTCGCCCACCAGCGGCCGGTAGCGGTAGGGCACGTTGCTGCACACGTGCGAACCCTGCTCGTAGAGCACGAACGAGCCGTCCGGCGTCTCTCGCGCCGCACGTTCGGTCTGCCCCCAGGGGACGATCCGGTCGAGCGCGCCGGTCACATACAGCGCGGGCTGCGTTATCCGTGCGGCCACACCGTGCAGGCTGAGCTCCCCGGCCCGCCGGCGTGCGTCGGCCTCATCGGTCGCGGCCGACTTGACGGTGAACGCCTCGCGAGTGAGCGGCGGCAGCTCCTCCCATCTCTCGCCAACCCGCGTCAGGTCGAGGCGCAGCTCGGGCCGCGCCGACAGCTCGTCGAGCAGGGCCGCGACCGCTACCTCGTAGTCGGGACGGATCGGGAGGTTGAAGCCGCTCTCCCCTTGGCCCGGTCCGTCCATCGACAGGGTCGCCATTCCCCGGTCCAGGAACACGTTCTCCCAGTGGAAGAACTCCTCCTTGGTGGAATCGAGGCCGGGGATCAGCAGCACCAGCGGCGCGGAGGCCGACCCCGCGGGCCGGCGCAGGTTGGCCCCCAGCCGTTCGCCATCGAGGCGAGCTTCGATCCGCTCGGCGGTGGGATCGAGATGCGCGTGCGCGCGGGTCAGCGCGGCGATCGCGCGCTCGGTGGCGTCACGGTGCGCGGCGGCGTCCAGGACCCACACGAACTTCCCGAAGTGCAGGCACAGCGCGGCATGCAGGTACGCCTCGCCGGCGCTCCGTCTCCGCCCCGTCTGTTCGGCCTCGCGCGCAAGGGTCAGGTGCTCCTCGGCCAGCTCGCTCCAGCTCTCGAGCCAGTCCTCCCAGCGCTCGATCCGGCCGGTGGTGCGGACGAAGTCGTTGTAGTCGACGCCCATAGCGACAAAGCGGGGCGCCCAGTGATCGATCGCGGCCTGTACCCGCGCGTCCGGCATCAACCCGCCGTCGTGGTCGACACCGCCCCGCCGAGGTACAGCGCCCCGATCTCCGGATGCTCCAGGATCTCACGGCCGGTCCCCGTCAGCCGAACCGTGCCGTTCTCGAGCACGAGGCCACGCGTTGAGAGCTTCAGTCCAGCACGCGCGTTCTGCTCGACGAGCAGGATCGTCCGCCCCTGCTGGTGCATCAGCCGGATCGTCTGAAAGACGATCTTGCGCGTCGGCGGATCGAGTCCGATCGACGGCTCGTCCAGGACGATGAGCGCCGGGTCGAGCATCATGCTGCGGGCGAGCTCGACCAGGCGCTGCTGACCACCGGACAAGCTTCCCGCCTTGTCGCGGGCGCGCTCTCGGGTCAGCGGAAACAGCTCCTCGACCTCCTCGCGCCGGCGGCGAACGAGCGCGGCGTCGCGCACGGTGAACGCGCCCATCTCGACGTTCTCGCGCACGGTCATCTCCGGGAACAGGCTGTGGGCCTGGGGGACCAGGACGATTCCCTTGCCGATGATCTGGCGCGGCGCGAGCCCGACCAGCGACTCGCCGCGGAAGGCGATCCCGCCACGGCGCGGGCGCAGGATCCCGCTGATCGTCGACAGCAACGTCGACTTCCCCGAGCCGTTGGGCCCGACGATGCACATGATCTCGTTCGCGGCCACCGTGAACGAGACGCCCTTGAGGATGTCCCCGCCGCCGTAGCCGGCGGTGACGCCGTCCACGGTGAGGAGTATCTCGCTTCCATTAGAAGTCATCGTCGTCGTCGCCTCCACCGAGGTAGGCATCGAGCACCGCCGGGTCGGCACGTACCGTCTCGGGTGAGCCGGTCACGAGCGTGCGCCCCTGATGAAGCACGGTCACCTGGTGGCACAGGCCCATCACGAACTCCATGTTGTGCTCGACGACGAGGAACGTCTTGCCCGCGCGATTGAGCTCCCGGATGCGCTCGGTGAGCTGGTTGATCAGCGTCGGGTTCACCCCGGCCGTGGGCTCGTCGAGCAGCAGCACGCTTGGGTCGGCGACCAGCAGCGACGCCAGCTCGAGCAGCTTTCGCTGCCCGTAGGAGAGGTTGCCGGCCGGGGTGTGCGCCAGCCGCTCGAGACCGACGAACTCGAGCAGCTCGAGCGCGCGCTCGCGCTCGGCGGCGGAACCGGCCCCACGGAGCACCCCTCGCAGCCAGCCCTCGTGGCGCTGGGTGGCAACCAGCATGTTCTCGAGCACGCTGAGCCGAAAGAACAGCCGGGTGATCTGGAACGTGCGGCCGATGCCGAGCCCGAACACCCGCTCGGGGGTCGCCCGCGCAATTGACTCGCCGTCGAAGCGGATCTGCCCCTCGCTGCAGCGCTCGTAGCCGGTCATCACGTTGAACAGCGTCGTCTTGCCCGAGCCATTGGGCCCGATCAGTCCGGAGATCGACCCTTTGGCTACGGACAGCGAGCACTCCGACAGCGCCTGCAGTCCGCCGAACGACTTGCACACCCCCTCGGCCTCGAGCAGCGGGCTCATGCCACTCCCGCGGGCTTGACGACGCCGGCGCCGCGATCCTCGGGCTCGGGCGGGCCGCTCCCCGCGCCCCCCGCGGATCGCGCCCGCCGGTTCCGGATCAGCTCCTCCACGCTCGGGATGATCCCGCGCGGCAGCAGGAGCACGACGGCCAGGAACAGCGCCCCGTAGATGATCAGGTACACCTGGCTGGCTCCGGACTGGATCGTGAAGTACTGCTGGAGTGACTCGAGCACGAGCGCCCCGAGCAGCGGCCCGGCGACCGTCCCCAGGCCGCCCATGAACGCCATCAACGCGATCGACAGGTCGAACAGCGGATCGAACGCGAACTGGGGGAAGATCTGCCCCAGGAAGTACGCGTAGATCGCGCCTGCCATCCCGATCGGAATCGCTGAGAGCACGAACGCGCTCAGCTTCACCCGGCCGACCCTGACTCCGAGACCGCGCGCGCGTTCCTCGTCATCGCGGATGGCGAGCAGCTGAAGGCCGAAGCGCGAGCGTCGCACCGCCCAGGCCAGCGCCACCGTGAACACCAGAACGATCGCCGTCACCCAGTAGAAGTTGTCGTTGTAGGTCGTGACGCTCCACAGCGGGGTGGGCGGCTGAAGGCCGGACGTGCCGCCGGTGAAGCCGAGGTTGGAAGCCGCGAGCTGGAAGATGAACATGAACGCGATCGTGATCACCACGAACGTGTGGCGGCGCGCGCGCAGCGCGATCAGCCCGGTGGGGATCGCCACCAGCCCGGCCACGATCCCGGCCACCGGGACGAGCGCGAAGACTCCCCAACCGGCGGCGAAGCCGAGGTGGTTGGCCAGCAGCGTGAGCGCGTACGCGCCGCAGCCGTAATACACCGCATGCCCAAGCGCGATGTATCCCGAGTTGCCCGAGAACATGTTCCAGGCGCTCGCCGACACCATGAAGATCAGGGTGAACACGGCGATTGTGGTGTCAGTGGGGTTGCTGAAGATCAGCGGGAAGAGCCCCAGGATCGCCAGCGCGATAACGACCCCGAGCGCGCGCACCGGTATCCGCGCGGTCATCGGACCCCGACCCGCGAGGTCATTGCGCCCGCACTGCCGCCTTCCCGAACAGCCCGTTGGGCATGAACGAGAGCACGACGACCAGCGAGGCGTAATACACGAGCGTGGCCCACACCGGCGACCACACGACCGCGACGACGTCCTCGAGCGTGACCATGAACAGCGCGGCCACGAGTGCGCCGCCGATGCTGCCCAGGCCGGCGAGGACGACGATCGAGAGCAGGCGCGAGATCAGGTCGTACCCGCTCGAGGGGTTGAAAGCGTTGGTCGCGCCGAACAGCATCCCGCCGGCCGCTGTCACGGACACGCCGATCCCGACCGAAACGGCGCGGACGCGGCTCACGTTCACGCCGATCAGCTCAGCGGCCGTGCGATTCTGGAGCGAGGCGCGCACGCCTCGCCCGAACTGCGTGCGGTACAGGGCGTAGTAGAGCGCGGCGAGCATGACCACGGCCAGGATGAAGCCGAACACGTAGATGTAGGGCAGGTAGAAGCCGAGGATGTGGAAGGTGCTGTTGACGTAGGACGCGTTCAGCTGCACGTAGTCCACGCCGAACGTGACGCTCAGCACGCCCTCGATGATGATCGCCACCGCGTAGGTGACGAGAATCGACATCGCCGTGCGGTCCTGGTCGCGCAGGCGACGCATCAGGCCCCACTCCATCGCGACGCCGAGCACGAAGAACGCCGGCACGGTGATCAGGAGACCTACGAACAGATCGATCCCGAGCTTGGTCGAGAGCTCGTAGCTCATGTAGGCGCCGAGCACGACGAGCGCGCCTTGCGCGATGTTGATGATGTCCATCACCCCAAAGACGAGCGTGAGGCCCGCCGCCATCAGGGCATATACGCCTCCAGTGAGGATGCCATCGATGACCGCATGTATAAGTGAGGTGAAACTCACGATCCCCAGTTCGGCTTCGGGTACTCGGGTGGCTTGGAACCCGTCGCGCCGATCGGCAGCACCTGCACCAGGTTGCCCTTCTGCCACTGGAACGCGAACGCCGCGGCGGCGCCGTTCTCACCCAGTGAGTCGAACTTCACCGGTCCCTGGACGCTCTGCAGTGTCACTCCGCTGTGCAGGTAGGCGATGATCTTCGAGTTGTCCAGGCTGTGGGTGGCGTTGACCGCCTGGGCGACGATCTGGCCCACCGAGTACGCCTCGGCGACGTCGGCGTTGACGTCGGAGGGGCTGCCGCCGTACTTGGCCACGTATTCGCTGACCATCTTCTGGCTCGTCGCGTTGGAATAGCCGGGATACCAGCCGTTCGGGACCATGATTCCCTCAGCGTTGGACGCCCCGCCGATCGCACTCAGGAACGCCGCGCCCTGGTCGGGGCCGGCGGTGGCGATGAACGCCTTCGGGTTGTAGTGCTGCTGGATGAAGGCGTGGATGAAGGCCGACACGGTGGGCACGTCGACCGAGCCGAGCAGGAACGCTTGCGCCTTGGTGGCCGCCACGCTGGTGGCGATCGGGGCGTAGTCGGTTACCTCGGCCGGGAACACCTTGTTGTAAAGGATCTTGATCCCTGCGGCCTGGAGGATCTTCTGCGCCTCCGGCAGCTGCGGCTGCGTGAACGGATCGTTGCTCGTGGCGATCGCCGCCGTCGCGGGCCGCTCGGAAGCGGGCAGTCCGGCGAGCCAGTGCGCGAATGGCACCAGGTTGTCGATCACGGGCAGGCTGACGTCGAAGATGTTGTGCAGGCCGTTGCCGAACGCCGCCGGCGCTCCACCGGCTCCCTCCACGAACGCGTAGCCGTAACGGTTGACGACCTTGGACGAGGGCACGGTGAGCAGCGTCGAGAACGGACCGAACACGAGCTGGTCGTGGTCGGACGAGATCAGCTTGGTGTAGTTGGTGACCACCTGAGCCGGGCTCGACGCGTCGGAGATGATGTCCATCTTGACGGGCCGGCCCAGCAGCCCGCCCGCGGCGTTCTGGTCGGTCGCCCACAGCTCGTAGCCCTTCTCGAACGCCTGTCCGTCGGCGGAGAAATCCCCCGAAAGTGACAGCGACGCGCCGATCGTGATCGGCGCCTTGCTACTGCTCGAGGTGCTCGAGGTGGCGGCGCTCGAGCTCGCCCCGCCGCTCGCGGAGCTGCTGCTCGAACCTCCACATCCGGCAACGAAAGCGGCGATCGCGGCCACGGCCGCGGCCCTCAGAATCCACGTGCTTCGCGACCTCTTCATCTGGACCCTTCTCCTCCCAGCGATGGTTACGTCGACGTGCCGACAGCGCACCGCGCGCGCAATCAGGCCCTGGTTGGCTTCGGTCGGCAGCGTCCTCCGGACCCGGCTGCAAACGTTTGCGGCGAACGCGTGCGACGGTATCGTCGCCACTGTGAGGTGTCAAGAGAGGGCGTGGATTAGAGCTTTCTTACCAACGCTGTCTTGAAGCGCCTCTGGCGCCGGCCCGCGAGCGGGCCCTGGCCGCCTGCGGCGGACGGCGCACGGGCGCGGTCGAGCCACGGGTGACGAGCTCTGGGGCCAGCAGCAGCTGACGCGGCGCCACCTGGTGCTCTTGGAGCTGCTCCAGCATCAGCTCGGCCGCGGTGGCGCCGAGCTCATAGTGAGGCACGCGAACCGTGGTCAACGGCGGGCGGAAGCGATCCACGAACGGCATGTCGTTGTAGCCAACCACCGACACGTCCTCCGGACACCCCAGGCCCCGCGCCTCCAGCGCGTCGTAGCAGCCGAGGGCGAGCAGGTCGTTGCCGGCCACGATCGCGGTGAAGTCACGCCGGCGCTCGAGCAACTCACTGCAACATCGCGCGCCTTCGCGCTCGGTGAACGCGCCGCTGAACACGACCAGCCCGGGGTCGACCGTCAGGCCCGCGGCCTCCATCCCGTCGACAAAGCCCTGATGGCGCGACCACCCCGTGTACAGCGCCTGGGACCCGGCCAGGTGAGCGATCCGCCGGTGACCGAGCTCAACCAGGTGCTCGACGGCCAGCCGGACGCCCTCGTGATCGTCGCCGGTCACGGCCGGGATCGCGTCGCTGTCCACCCGGCGGTTGACCAGCACGAGCTTCGGGCCCGACTCGACCTGGTCGGCCAGCAGCCAGTGGTCCCGGCGCGCGGTGGCCGCGATGAACCCATCGACCTGCCGGGCGCTCATCGCCTCATACGCCATCCGCTCGCGCTCGCCGTCGTTGTCGGTGTTGGCGATCAGCGGCGTGTAGCCGGCCTCGCGCAGGCCGTCCTCGATCCCCCGCACGACCGCGGCAAACAGCGGGTTCAACAGGTCCGGGACGAGCACCCCGATCGTGTTCGACCGGCTTGTCCTCAGACCCCGTGCGATCGGGTTCGGCCGGTAGCCGAGCTCCTGCGCCGCCTCCTGCACCCGGCGCGCCGTGCGCTCGTTGACCAGACCGCGGGTCTGGGGGTTCAGTGCACGCGACACCGTCCCGGGATGGACCCCAGCCACCCTCGCCACGTCTCGCAACGTCGCAGGCCCGGCCAGCTTGCTCGTCGACATCAGGAGTGATTATGCACTCGTTTGCAGTCGCCGCTGCGGATGCTCACCCAATTGGCGCCCCTCCGCTCCTTGACCGAGGTTGAGGGCAGGACGGTGGTCGTGTCGTGAGGGGCGCCAATCGGGCGCCGCATCCTCCGCTCAAGCTCGTCGCGGGCGTCGGCGCGTCGACCTGCATAAGCTCGCAAACAATCCGCGGCCGCCTAGCCGTGATCGCTTGTCCACGTGGGAGATGCACAAGCGATCACGGTCACGCGCGGGCGCGTCGAATGTGCACTTATCCAGGTCGATCCAGTCCGCCTGCCCAGCTTCAAAGCAAGCGCGAGACGGTCGAGGCCGGAGGCGTCTCCCGCAACCCTTAAGGCGAGAACGACCCGGGAACCGAGCTGGTCGCGTGAAGCCCCGGTTGGCGGCCGGCTGGTTGCTTCGGCGGCCGCCGTTGTGGCGCCGGCGGGACCGGGCAGGTGAGCGGCTCGTCGTGGGTGACGGTGATCTTCTCGCCGTGGTGGGTCAGCTTCAGCGGGTCGCCGTCGAGCAGCTCGTACACGGCGTGGTCGGGGTGCACCTCCACCCGCATCCTCCGCCCCCGGTAGAGCAGCCCGAAGCTCAGCCGGGACACCTGCGACGGCAGCCGGGGTGCGAAGCTGATCGTGTCTCCGCTGTCGCGCAGGCCCCCGAACCCGGCAACGATCACGTGCCAGACCCCTGACAGGGCAGCGAGGTGGACGCCGTCCCGGGTGTTGAAGGCGAGGTCGCGCAGGTCGATGAACGCGGTCTCGGTGAGGTAGTCCCAGGCCAGGTCGAGGTGGCCCACCTCCGCCGCCACCGCGCCCTGAATCGAGGCCGAAAGCGAGGAATCGCGCACGGTGACGCTCTCGTAGAACGCGAAGTCGCGCGCCTTCTGCTCCTCGGTCCAGCGGTCGCCGAAGTGGTAGATGGCCATCACCAGGTCGGCCTGTTTCACCACCCGGCTCGAGTACAGGATGTAGTTGTGGTAATGGAGGAGGAGCGGGTAGTCCTCGAACGGCGTCTCCTCGAAGTCCCATGGCCGCAGCCGGGTGAACCCGTTGCACTGCTGGGTGATGCGCGCGTGCTTGTCGAAGGGCACGACGATCGCCGCGGCGGCGTCCCGCCAGCTGGCGATCTCCTCTTCGGTGACCCCCAGCGAGACGGTGTGACGCATGTGACGCACGGCGACGTTGGCCGCGACCTCCATGTTCCGTGCCGCCATCAGGTTGGTGTAGACGTTGTTGTCGGACAGCGCCGTGTACTCGTCGGGTCCGGTGACGCGTTCGATCCGAAAGCCGCCCTGGGCATCGTGATGACCGAGCGAGCGCCATAGCCGGGCGGTCGAGACGAGGAGCTCGAGCCCGGGACCGATCTCGAAGTCCCGGTCCTCGGTGGCGAGCAGATAACGCCGGACCGCGTCGGCCACGTCGGCGTTGATGTGGAAAGCGGCGGTGCCCGCCGGCCAATAGGCGGAGCATTCCTGGCCGCGGATCGTCCGCCAGGGGAAGGTGGCGCCCTTCAGCCCGAGCTCCTGCGCGCGGGCCTCGGCCAGATCGAGCGTGGCATGGCGCCAGAGGAGCGCGTCGCGCGCGGCGTCCGGCAGCACGTAGGTCAGCACCGGCAGCGTGTAGGCGTCCATGTCCCAGAAGGTGTGGCCGTCGTACCCGCTCCCGGTCAGGCCCTTGGCCGGGATCGCGCGCAGCTCGGCGCGCGCGGCGGCCTGGACCACCTGGAACAGCGCGTAGCGCACCGCCTGCTGGATCGCGGGATCCCCGTCGAGCTGGATGTCCGCCCGCTCCCACACGTCGGCCAGGTAGTCGCGCTGCTCCCTGAGCAGGCCCTCCCAGCCGGTGCGGCGCGCCGAGGCCAGCGACAGATGCACCTGGTCGCGTAGCGAGGGCAACGAGCGCTGGCTGGACCAGCCGTAGCTGAGGAACTTGACGATCCGGAGCTTCTCGCCGGGCTTCAGCTCGGTGCTGACCGTGAGCCGTCCCAGGTCGGGGGCGCTTTCCGCCGCGGTGACCGTGCCCTCGGGTCCCTCGACCACGTGGTCCATGCCGGCGGCCATCCGCAGGCCGGACTGACGCGTCCGGTGCACCAGGCTGACCCGGAGCGCGTTGTGGGCGTGATCCTCGGCCACCAGCGGGGCGTGGAGCGCCGCCGCCTCGCGGGGGTCGTTGGAGGCGGGCCCGGCCTCGACCGGCTCGTTGGCCACCAGCTCGGACTGGACACCGATTCTCGCGGAGTCGTCGACCGCCTCCACCTCGTATTGGATCGCGGCGATCGAGCGCTGCACGAACGACACCATCCTGGTGGAGCGCACCCGGACGCACTGACCGGCGGGCGAGATCCACTCCGCCTCCCGATGCAGAAGGCCTTCGCGCAGGTCGAGCGTCCGCTCGTGGCGTACGAGCTTGCCGTAGCGCACGTCGAATGGCTCGTCGTCGACCAGCAGCCGGAACACCTTGCCGTTGGTGACGTTGATCAGCGTCTGGCCGGCCTCCGGATTCCCGTAGGCGGATTCGGCGTACGGCAGTGGCCGCACCTCGAAGAAGCTGTTCAGGAACGTACCGGGCATGCCCGATGGTTCCCCCTCGTCCAGATTTGCCCGCAGGCCGATGTGGCCGTTGGAGAGAGCGAAGATCGACTCGGTCTGCGCGAGGATGTCGAGGTGGAGCTCGCGCTCGGTGATGCTCCACGGCTCGACCGCGAAGACGTCGTCGCGGATCACGCCCCCGGCTCCAGGAGCTCGGCCAGGTCCTTCACGACCACGCCGGCGCCGTGCTCGCGCAGCGCCTCGGCCTGGCCGACGCGATCGACCCCGACCACGAAGCCGAACTTTCCCGCCCGTCCGGCCTCCACGCCGGCCAGGGCATCCTCGAAGACCACCGCCTGCGCGGGCTCGGCGCCCAGCGCCTTGGCGCCGGCCAGGAAGGTGTCCGGCGCCGGCTTGCCGGCCAGGTGCTCGCGCTCGGCCACGATCCCGTCGATCCGCGCCTCGAACAGGTCCGCGATGCCGGCGGCGGCCAGCACGTCCTCGGCGTTCGTGCTCGATGAGACGACCGCCCGGCGCAGGCCATGATCGCGAGCCGCCTTGACGTAGCGGACCGACCCCTCGTACGGCTCGACACCTTCGTCCTGGATCAGCTTCAGGACGATGTCGTTCTTGCGCGTCCCCAGACCGTAGATCGTGTCCTTATCGGGCGGGTCATCCGGGGAGCCCAGCGGCAGCTCTATCCCCCTCGACTTCAGGAACGAGCTGACGCCGTCGTTGCGGGGCTTGCCATCGACGTACTCGTCGTAGTCCTCGGGCACCGCGAACTCCCGGAACGGCTCGCCGGTTCGTTGCGACCGCTCACGCAGGTACGCGTCGAACATCTGCTTCCACGCTCGGGCGTGGACCTTCGCGGTCTGGGTCAGGACCCCATCGAGGTCGAACAGGCAGGTCGTGATCTGGTCCGGCAGGCCGAGCAGGTGTTGGCGGTCGGTGGTGGGAATCCCGGAAGCTTAGGGTGAGGCTCCCGGCGCTCGTGAAAGCGAGCTGTCAACTGACCGCGACGCTCTGGGCGGCCGCGGTCGGCGCGTGGGCGGCGGGAGTGGGTTGCTGAGAATCAGATCCGCCGCCGAGGATCGCATCGCCGAGCAGCGCGTCGAGCTCCGCGTGCAAACCCGGGCCGTGCGCCACGCGGTAGTCCGGGCCCAGCTTGAGCCGGCGCTCCCCGATGGACGTGCTCAGCTCGATCACGACCTCGGACTCGCCCGGGAATCCGGCGAGCACGTCCTTCAGCTCGGACAGCACCGAGGCGGCCAGCGCCGTGGCGTCGAGGCGCAGCCGCAGTGCGTTGGGGAGGGCCGGCTGCCGGGCGGCCTGTTCCTCCGCCTCGGCCACCTCCTCAGCGGACGGGGCGAAAGGGTCGACTTGCTGGACGATGACGCACGTCGTCTCGCGATCTTTGTGGTCGACCCGACCGCGCACCAGCACGATCGAGTCCGGCGCGAGGAGCTCGCCGGCGGCGTTCAGCGCGTTGCCGAACACGAGCAGCTCGACCGATCCGTCGAGGTCGTCGAGCGTGGCGAACATCATCGGATCGCCCTTCTTGGTCCGGATCTTCTTGGTCTCGGTGATCATCCCGCCCACCGTGACCCAGTCGCCGTCGCGGCGTCCGGCCAACTCGGACAGCGGGCAGTCCACGCGCAGGCGCATGGCCGCCCTGACCTCCTTGAGCGGGTGGGCCGAGATGAACAGTCCGATCGACTCCTTCTCGGCCGCCAGCAGCTCGGCCCGGTCGAACTCGACCGCCGGGATCGGCGCGTGGCTCGGGGTGACGAACCCGGCTGTGTCGTCGGCGCCGCCGCCGGCATCGTCAAGCGCGTCGAAGATCGAGCCCTGCCCGATCGCCGCGTCCTGCTGGGCCTTCTGCCCGGCCCCCTGCGCCTGCTCGAGCACCATGAGCATCCCCTTGCGGGTGGCGCCGGTCGACCCGAACGCACCACATTTGATCAGGGCCTCGATCGCCTTCTTGTTGACCGCGCGGTTGTCGACGCGGGCGCAGAAGTCGAACAGGCTGAGGAACGGACGGGTCGGCGGGTCGTAGTCGCCCCGAGCGCGCTTGATCGCCTCGACGGCCTGATAGCCGACGCCCTTAACGGCGTCGAGACCGAAGCGGATGTTGCCGTCGACGACCACGAACTCGTGGTCTGAGACGTTGACGTCGGGCGGGAGGATCGAGATTCCCATCTGCTCGGCCTGGGAGACGAAGAACGGAACCTTGTCCTTGGTGTCCATCACTGAGGAGATCAGCGCCGCCATGTACTCGGCCGGGTAGTTGGCCTTCAGCCAGGCCGTCCGGTACGCGATCAGCGTGTAGCAGGCGGCGTGGGAGCGGTTGAAGCTGTAGTCGGCCGAGCGCTCGTTGGTCGTCCACAGCAATTCGATGACCTGCTCGCTCGTCCCCGAGGTCCGGCAGCCGGCGACGAACTCGGGCTTGAGCTTGGCCATCGCCTCGCGGTTCTTCTTGCCGATGGCCTTGCGCAGATCGTCCGCTTTGGCGCCGCTGAAGCCGGCCAGGTCCTTGGCGATCTGCATCGCCTGTTCCTGGTAGAGGATCACGCCCTTGGTCGCCTCGAGGATCGATCGCAAACGCTCGTCCGGATACGCGATCAACTCCGGATGGTGCTTGCCCCGGGCGTAGGTTGGGATCTGATCCATCGCCCCTGGCCGATAGAGCGCGTTGAGCGCCACCAGGTCGTCGAACTCGTCGGGCCTGACCTTCTTGAGCGCCTCGCGCATGCCCTCGGACTCGAACTGGAACACGCCGACCGAGTCGCCGCGGGCCATCATCTCGTACGTCGGCCCGTGATCGAGCGGCAGGGTCGCCATGTCCGGACGCTCCCCGGTCGAGCGCTCGATGATGTCGAGCGCGTCCTCGATCACGTCCAGGTTGCGCAGGCCCAGGAAGTCCATCTTGAGCAGACCGAGCTGCTCGACCGGCTTCATCGAGAACTGCGTGACCGTACGAAATACCCGCTCACCGTTCTCGTCGCTGCCGGCGTCGGCGATCTGGAGCGGGACGATGTCGGTCAGCGGGCGGTCGGCGATGACCACCGCGGCCGCGTGGATCGAGGAGTTGCGCACGATCCCCTCAAGGCCCATGGCGACATCGACGATCTGCCGGGCCGTCGGGTCGCGGTCGACCTCGGCGCGCAACGGCTGACCCGGCTTCAGGCAGTCCTCGAAGCTGGGCGGCCGGCCCATGATCGGGTCGGGGATCAGCTTGGCCAGGCGGTCGCCGGCGCCGTAATCGTGCCCCAGCACGCGAGCTGCATCGCGCGTGGCCGCCCGCGGGAACATCTTGCCGAAGGTCACGATCTGCGCCACCGACTCCTTGCCGTACTTGTCGATCACGTAGCGGATGACGCGCTCGCGGCCTCGCACCGAGAAGTCGATGTCGATATCCGGCATTGACACGCGCTCGGGGTTTAGGAAGCGCTCGAACAGCAGGCCGTAGCGCAGCGGGTCGACGTCGGTGATCTGCAGTGAGTAGGCGACCAGCGAGCCGGCGGCAGACCCGCGGCCCGGCCCCACCGCGATCCCGGAGTCCTTGGCGTACTTGACGAAGTCCCACACGATCAGGAAATAGCCGCTGAAGCCCATCCGCTCGATCACTCCGAGCTCGTACTCGGCGCGCTCGATCGCCTCTCCCGGCGGCGGATCGCCGTAACGGAAGCGGAGCCCTTCCAGCACCAGCGAACGGAGGCACTCCCCCTCGCTCTCCCCGCCCGGCGTCGGGTAGCGCGGGATCAGCTGGCGGCCGAGCTCGAGCTCGACGTTGCAGCGCTCGGCGATCTCGACCGTCGAGGCGATCGCCTCCGGCCACTCCGCGAACGCCCGCGCCATCTCATCGCTCGAGCGCAGGTAGAACTCGTTGGCGTCGAAGCTGATCTTGGGCTGGCTGAGCGTCGACTTGGTCTGGACGCAGAGCAGCGCGGCGTGGTGGCTGTAGTCCTCGCGCCGCAGGTAGTGGACGTCGCCGGTGCCGACCAGCGGGCGCCCCACCTCGCGCGCGATCTTGACGATGCCCTCGTTTGCCTCCTCCTGCGCCGCCACCCCGTTCTTCTGGACCTCGAAGTAGACGTCCTCGGATCCGAACGCCTGCATCAGCTCATCGGCGTGAGCGCGCGCGTCTGCCGGGCGTCCGTCGAGCAGCAGCTGGCAGAAGCGCGACTGCAGGCAGCCGGTGAGCGCGATCACGCCGTCGGCGTGGGCGGAAAGCTGGGCGAGGTCGACCGACGGCTTGCCTCGCTGGTAGCCGTCGAGGAAGCCTGCCGAGCAGAGCTTGACCAGATTCTGGTAGCCGGTCGGAGTCGCGGCCAGCAGCGTCAGGTGGAAGCGGTCGAGTCGACCGGGGGCGCGCCGCTCGTGGTCGTCGACCACGTACACCTCGCAGCCGAGGAGCGGCTTGATCCCGTGCTTGCGCGCCGCGGTGAACAGCTCGACGGAGCCGTTCATCACCCCGTGGTCGGTGAGCGCGATGGCCGGCTGCTCGAACGACGCCGCGCGCTCGACGAGCCCATCAATCTTGCACGCCCCGTCGAGCAGCGAGTACTCGGAATGGACGTGGAGATGAACGCAGGAAGGGGTCAAGCGGAGGAGCTGTTCGGGTAGGCCAAGCCTGTCATCCGAGCATAGGCATCGCCGCGGATGGACGCGCGCCGAGTCAGGCTTTTAGCCGCACTGTGCGCGGTCGAGCCACTGCGCCAGGAGCGTCAGCGGACGCTCCTCGCCGACCGTCTGCGCCGGGCGAGCGCCGCCGGCAAGAACCGCCAGGAGATCGTCCGCCGGGCACACCACGGCCGCCTCCACCGGCGCGTGCGGAGGCTGACCCGAGGCCAGCAGCGGCCTCCCGTCGCGTACGTGCAGGTACGCGTCGGGCCGCGCGGCAGAAGGCTCCTGGTGGGCGACCACGAAGCGCTGGCCCGCGGTCCAAGCGGGGTCGATCATCAGCCCGGCGACCGTCATCGCGAGGACTGGATCGAGTCGCACGCCGGCCCCCTGGAGCTCGCTCACGCTGAGCCGGGCCCCGATCAGTCGATCGAGCGCCGTCAACCGCTGGGGGTTGCCCCGCAGCCGCGCCATTCTCCGGCCGGACGACACGCGGGAGAGGCGCCGCCGGACCGGACCGGCCACCAGCAGGCGCGCGACGCCGGCCACGCCTCCGATCAGCTGGAAGTCGACCTCCGAGGCCGGGCGGGGGATGGTGCCCATCTCGACCCGCCCGGCGGCGCTACCGACCGTGACGTGAGCGACCAGCAGGTCGCTCAGGATCAGGTCGTAGGCGACCGGCTCCGGATCGGCCGCCCGCTGGGCCGGGAGCAGCGCCAGCAGGAGACGCCCGGCGGCCGGTGCATCCTGAGCGCAAAGGTTCCGGAAGACCCCCGCCAGCCACGGCCTTCTCGCGCCGGCGGTCGGCGTCGATCGCGGCGGCGCCATCTCCACGGCGTCCTCGGGCGGCGAGAGCGGCGTCCGCTCCCGCAGCCGGGCCAGCGCCGCGCTCAGCTCATCGGGCTGCACCGGGCCGGCGGCCGGCAGCGGGACGGTGGCCGCGAAGGGTGATGGTGGAGCGCTCGGGGGCGCGGTATCCGGGGAGTCGGTCGCCGCCGTAGCATCGGGCGAGGCGCTCAGCGCCGGGGGATCCGGCGAGGCGCTCGGCGCCGGAGGATCGGGTGGTGCGGCCGGCTCGGGTGGTTCCCGCTCGTGCAGCCGGCGCAGCTCGCCACGGACGAGCTCGATCGCCGCGTAGGCGCGGTCCGACCGCCGCCGCTGCTCCTCGATCTCGATCCGGGCCGCGGCGAGCTCCTGCTCGAGCGCCGCGATCTGCTCGCTGTCCGCCCCGGAGCGAGCGGTGCGGCCCTCCGCCATCGCCGCCTCCTGGCGAAGTGCGATCACGTCGGCGGGACGCTCGGGGAGCCATGGCGAGGCGGCCGGCGAGGGCACGGCGCCGGCAGCCCGGTAGAGCTCCTGCTCCCGGCGAGCCGGCTCAGCCCGGAACCAGGGCGGCCGCTCCGCCGGCGGCGGCGACTCGGGCGACGGCGACTCGGGCGACGGCGCGGGGCGCGGTTGCTCGGTGGCGGCCGGCCGTTGCTCGAGCCGGCGCTCGGCGTCAACCCGCGCCGCGTGGGCGGCCGCCACCAGGTGCTGCGCCTCGTCGACGGCGCGCCGCATCCGCGTCAGCTCGCGCTCGAGGTCGGCGACGCGCTCGTGGAGCGCCGCGAGGTCGTGGCGCGCGGCCCGGGTGCGCCGCGTCAGCTCGTCCTCGACGTCGCTGCGCAGGGCGCGCTCGGCGTGCGTCTCCTGCTCGGCCAGGCGCAGCCGGCGCTCGCGCTGGGCGATCGACGCGCGCAGCCGCTCGGACTGCCCGCGCGCCTCCTCGAGGTCGTGCTCGAGCCCCTGCACCTGCGCCTCGAGCTCGGCGGCGCGGCGCCGGGCGCTCCCGGCGGCCAGCTCGGAGCTGCGGGCCCGGCGCGCCTCGAGCAGGTCGGCGTCGGGCGCCTCGAGCGGCTCCGGATCGGGAGCCTCGGCGGCGTCGACCGCCAGCGCGACGTCGCCGATCGGCAGCGGCACCATCACCCCGCCGAACTGGAGGAACGCACGGCCGGCAAGCGACGCGGCCAGGTCCGGCGGCACCGAGAAGCTCATCCGCCACGTGCCGGGAGCGGCGCCGATGAGTGAAGGAGGCTCGGGCATGGCCAGGAACCGCTGTCGTCCCGCCGGCCCGTCGACCACGAGCATCGCTTGCCCCCGCAACTGCGCGGGCCGGCGGCGCCACCGGCCGGTCACGCGCACCGTAACCCGGGCTCCTTCCGAAACGAGCTCGACCGCCTCGATCCCGAGCGATGAAGGCAGGTCGGTCATCGTCGCGGACGGTACGGCCGCGAGCGGACGGAGTCGCGCAGCTGAAGGCGGCCAGCCAGTCGAACTCAGGATCCGCGACACCAAGCCTGGTCGAGAACCGCACCTCTGGTTCGTTTTCCCGACTAGGCTTGGCTGAACGGCGGCGGCTTTAGCCTTCGCGGGAGCGAACGGCGCGCTGGAACGCGAAACCGCCCGCAAGCGCACCGCCGGCCAGCCCGGCGATCACGACCTTCTGACCGGTGCCCGCCAGGCGCCGGCGCATGTACCACTTGCCGCCCTGCCAGACGGCGAAGCCAAGGATCTTGTAACCCATGGGAAAGGTCTACCCACGGTCGCTGTCTCGTAGACGCCAAGCCATGCGCGACTGCAGCGACCACAGCTCGATGAACCCCGGCGAGGCGGCCTGGGCGAACAGCCCGCCCGACTCCGCGAAGGTCGCCAGCTGCGCGTCGTACACCGCGTGCGGCGAGTACCGCGTGACCACGCGGGCCGAACCCTTGTAGAGCTTGATCCCGATCGTCCCGGTGACCTGAGAGTTGGCGGCCTCCATGTACGCATCGAGATCGCCACGGAGCGGATCCCACCACAGCCCGGCGTAGACCAGGTAGGCCCACTGCTGATCGAGCATCGGCTTGAGCTGGTTCTGGTGAATCGTGCCGACCAGCTTCTCTAGCTCGCGGTGGGCCAGCAGCAGGATCGTGGCCGCGGGCACCTCGTAAATGTCACGGACCTTCAACCCCACGATCCGGTCCTCGATGTGGTCGACGATCCCCACCCCGTGCCGGGCTCCGATCTCGCCCGCGCGCTCGAGCAGAGAAACCAGCTCGAGCCGCTCGCCGTTCAGCGCCACCGGCACGCCGCGCTCGAACTCGACGGTGACGATCTCCGCAGAATCGGGCGCCTCCTCGGGGCGGGTGACCAGCTGGAAGACGTCGTCCTCGGGCGCGTGATCGAGCTCCTCGATCCAGCGCCCCTCGCTCGAGCGCCCCCACAGGTTGTCGTCGATCGAGTACGGCGCGACCTCGCTGCCGGGCTGGGTGGGGAAGGTCTTAATTGGGATCCCATGCTCCCGCGCGTACGCCATCTCTTCCTCGCGTCCCATTCGCCACCCGCGCACGGGCGCGATCACCTTGAGCTCGGGGCCGAGGGTCGCCACGGTGGCATCGATCCGCACCTGGTCGTTGCCCTTGCCGGTACAGCCGTGGGCGATCGTGTCGCAGCCGCTCTCGCGCGCGTACTGAACTGCGAGCTTGGCGATCAGGGGCCGTCCGAGCGCGGTGAACAGCGGGTATCCGAGGCCGTAGGTGCCATTGGCCTTGATCGCCGGGACGACGTACTCGCGCGCGAACTCCTCTCGCGCGTCGACGACGTGGCAGTCGAGCGCACCGAGGTGCAGCGCCTTGCCCCGGATCACCTCGTAGTCCTCCCCTGGCTGCCCCAAGTTCACGGTCAGGGCCACGACCTCGGCCTGATACTGCTCCTGGATCCACTTGAGCATCACGCTGGTGTCCAGGCCGCCGCTGTAGAGCAGCAGCACGCGGTGCACGTGCGAGGGATCGGCTTCGTAGGTCGTCGTGGGCAAAGGCATTGAGTCGGTCATCGCGAGCCCAAGAGTATTGGGGTCGCCCCTGAGCCGGCGTTCCGGGCCTCGTGCAGGCAATTTCTCACCGCCGGCGCGTCGCTCGACCTACTCTCTGAGACTGTATGGGGCAGTTCCGGAGTGAGTGACCACGCGACGAACATGAGACGCGCGCGTGCCTGAGCCCGCACTCCGCTCAGGGCGCTACATGCCGGGGCTCGACGGCATCCGGGCGCTGGCCGTGTCCGCCGTCATCGCGTATCACCTCGGTTTCGGCTGGGCGCCGGGCGGGCTGCTGGGCGTGGGTGTGTTCTTCACCCTGAGCGGCTACCTGATCACGGACCTGCTGATCGAGGCCTGGGACCACGGGCGCTGGCGGCTGCGGGACTTCTATCTGGCCCGGGCCCGCCGGCTGCTGCCAGCGCTGTTCGTGATGCTCGCCGTGGTCTCGATCTGGGTCGCCGTGGCCGATCACTCCCGCCTGCATGAACTGCGCGGAGAGGTCGCCTCGGCGGTCTTCTACGTCAACAACTGGTGGCAGATCTCCCAGCACACCTCGTATTTCGCCCGGTTCGGCCCGCCGTCCCCGCTGAATCACCTGTGGTCGCTGGCGGTGGAGGAGCAGTTCTACCTGCTCTGGCCGTGGCTGCTGCTGCTCGGGCTCAAGTTCCTGCCCGAGCGCGCCCGCGCGATCCGCGTGCGGCCGCGACTGGCCGGGGCGACGCTAGTCCTGGCGGCCGCCTCGGCCATCGAGATGGCTCTCCTCTATCACCCGAGCTTCGACTCGACCCGAATCTACGAAGGCACCGACACGCGTGCTTTCGGGATGCTGGCCGGCGCGGCGCTGGCGATGGTGTGGCCGAGCCGGTCGCTGACCGCGCAGGTCACGGCCGGCGCTCGCCGGATCCTCGACATCGCCGGGGTCATTGGGCTGGTCGTGATCGGGGTTCTGGTGTGGCGGGAGACCGGCTACTCGCAGTTTCTCTACCCCTACGGGATCGTCCTGCTCTCGCTCGCCACGGTGGCCGTGGTGGCGGTCGCCGCTCATCCCGCCACTCGAGTCGGCCGCGCGCTGGGATGGAAGCCGCTGCGCTGGGTGGGAGTTCGCTCGTACGCCATTTACCTCTGGCATGAGCCGATTATCGTGCTCACGACGCCGGCGTTGAGCCGGGGACCGGACCTGCTTCGAGCCACCGCCCAGGTGGCGGCGAGCGTCGGGGTGGCCGCCCTGTCCTGGCGCTACGTCGAGGACCCGATCCGCCATGGAGCGCTCGCGAGGTTCTGGGATCGCCTGCGATCGAGCGGATGGCGCGCGTGGCGGCTTCCCGTCCCCGCCCGAATCGCCCTGGCCGGCAGTCTGGTGGCGGTCGTACTCGCCGGCCTGGGCCTGGCCGGAGTCGGCTTCTCTACTTCCTCGCCGTCGGCGGCAACGGTCCAGGCCCAACTCGACGCAGCGACATCTGGCGATGCCGCGACGTCTGGCCCGTCCACGCCGCGACGCTCGACGGCGCCGACGTCGACCACCCCAACCGCCCAGACCTCGGACTCGTCAGAGGCGACGTCGTGTCGATCGGTCGTGCACATCGGCGACTCCACCTCATCGGGTCTCATCTCGGACGACTACCTGCCCGACCCCGGCCAGCGAATGGCCGCCCAGTACGCCCGCGTGGGCGTCCGGCGGTCGATCTTCGACATCACGCCCGCCACCTCGATCATCGAGACGCCGAAGGGGACGACGGACGCCTACCACCTCGCCCTGAATCTGCGCCACGGCGGATATCAGGGCTGCTGGGTGATCGCGCTGGGCGTCAACGACGCCGCTGACGAGTACGTCGGCTCCTACGTCAGCACCAGTGGTCGGATCCAGCGCATGATGGCGGCCATCGGAGATCAGCCGGTGATGTGGGTCAACGTCAAGTCGCTCGTGGCCAGCGGCCCGTACGCGGAGTCGAATATGCAGCGCTGGGACGCCGCGCTCGTCGCCGCCTGCACCCGCTATCCGAACATGCGTGTGTTCGACTGGGCCGCCGTGGCAAAGGACAGCTGGTTCATCCCGGACGGCATCCACTACTACTCGCCGGGCTACGCCGCGCGCGCCGAGCTGATCGCCGATGCCCTGGCCGAGGCGTTTCCGGCGCATGGAACGTCGAGCAGTCGCTGCCTCGTCCACACGAAGGCGCTTTCGCCCCCGGTCCTGGACGTCCCGCGCTGAGGGGCGGTGATTGCTTTCGCGGGCCGCACCGACGAGGCCTTCGGCCTCGCGGCCCGCTAGGGCCCGAATGTCTGGGCGACGAGCTGCCGCTGGTCCTTGGCCGCGAACTCCTCAAAACGCCCCGCGAACTCGTCCCGGGCCGCCGCCTCGTCTTCGGCCAGCCGCGCGATCAGGGCCCCGACCGCCAGGAGCCCGGCCTCCCCGCCCTCGCATCGCGCGACCTCGGGCGCCAGGGAGCGCAGCAGTGAGACCTGGACCTCGCGGTCCTGATGGCGGCCGAGCACGTCCTGGAGCCCCTTGAGCGTTCGGATCATCGGCTTGACGACCTCGCCGGGATAGAGCGCCGAGCCGAACAGCTCGAGCAGGTAGCGCAGCTCCTTACCCTTCTTGCGCAGCTCGTGGTAATCCTGGGCCGGGCTCGACTCGTCGATCGCGTCGCCCATCCGCACCATCCGCCGGTACACCCTGCGGATCCGCTCGCCGGCGACATCGCCGATCGGCCGGGCCGCGTCCGGACGCTCGGTCTCGTCGGTCTCCGCAAGACGGTCCAGGAACGTCCGCCAGCTCGAGAGCAGCTCGGTGGCTCGCTTGGAGCGCAGATCCTCGACCAGCCGGCGGTGCGCCCGTGCTCGCCGCGCCCGCAGCACGTCGAGCAGCGGATCGAGGTCGCCCTGCATCGCCGCCGGCACCAGCCCCCGCATCGATTCGAACTCCAGGACATGGACGTCGAGGTCGCGGGCGTCTCCAGTGATCTGTTGCAGCCACCGGAACTCGGCGCGGAAACGAGCCAGGGCCGCCGGTCCGAACACTCCCTTGAGCTCGCGCTGGACGGCTCGCGAGCGCCGCACCGAGACCCTCAGGTCATGCAGGAACTCGGTGTCGAGATCCTCGATGGTGCCCTCCAGGTTCGCCTCGATGACCTCGAGCAGCGCGCGCAGGACTGCGGCGGCGGCGATGTCCGCCCGCTGCTCGGGGCGGAGCGGAACATCGACCTTCGCCGGAAAGCCGCCCGGGACGCCGCCCGCGACTCTCACCGCCTCGTCCACCAGCGGCTCGTCGGCCGGCTTGAAGCCGAGTTGCTGCTCGAGCGTCGCCTGGACGCTGTGCCGTTCCTTGTCGTAGCCGCGGACCGGGGTGATCCGCAGCCGCGGTCGCAGCGCCGAGGCCGTTCCCGCATGCCCGGCCAGTGTCGTCTCCTCGAGCGCGAGGCGGACCACGGTCTTCTGTTCCCCGTCGAGCACCGACATGCGCCGCTCGCGCGAGTGGACCTGGACGAGCGGGAGCAGCGCGCGAAGGTCGGTGAGCTCGCGCAGCGAGTCGCGCAGCGACCCAGGCTCCAACTCGGTGGCGAACAGCGGCATGCGGGGCGGCGGGGTCGCCAGCGAACCCCTCACGAGCCCGGTCGTGCGCTCGATCAGCGACAGCCTGCCGTCCTCGTGCACGAGCGAGCATCCGGCGGCGTGCAGGAGCCCGTCGAACGTGTCGTAGTAGTTGCGCAGGTGCTCGCCCTGCGTGCCGTCCTTGACCGGCAGCGTTCCCGCCACCGCCTCACCGGCGCCCCGGACGGTCATCTGATCGGGCAGCAGGAGATCGGTTGCGGAGAAGCTCACGGTGCGAGTGCCCCCAGCCGCGCGACGGCCTCGTCCACCTCCTCGTCGGTGACGATCAGCGGCGGCTCGAGGCGGATGGTGACGGGTCCCGTGGCATTGACCACGAGTCGCTGCTCCAGCAACGCCCGCCGCGCCAGCTCGGGAGCGTCGAGGTGGCGATCGACGTCCATCGCCTGCATGAGCCCCCGCCCCCGCACCGACACCACGTAGGGCAGCGCCGCGAGCCCCAGCGCCAGGCGGTCGCCGGCCTTGCGTACGCGCTCGAGCAGGTCGGGATCCGAGCAGATCTCGAGCGCGACGAGCGCGGCCGACGCAATCACCGGGCCGCCGGCGAACGTCGAGCCGTGGTCGCCCGGATGAAACGCGTCGGCGAGCCGGGGACCGGTGACGAGCGCACCGATCGGCAACCCACCTCCCAGCGCCTTCGCACTGGCGAGCGCGTCGGGGACCACGCCTGGCTCCTCGTATGCCCACAGCGTGCCCGTGCGCCCCATGCCGCACTGAATCTCGTCGAACACCAGCGCCGCGCCAGCCCGGTCGCACGCGTCGCGCGCGGCCTGGAGTAGCTCCTCGGAGAGCACATGGATCCCGGTCTCGCCCTGGATCGGCTCGAGCAGAACCGCCGCCGTTTCCTCGTCGACCGCCGCCGACAGCGCGTCCGGGTCCTTGGGCACGACGACGAACCCGGGCACGAGCGGCGCGAACGGCGCCTGCTTTGACTCCTGGGGCGTGGCCGACAGCGCGCCGTACGTGCGCCCGTGAAACGCCCCCTCGAGCACGACGACCTTGCCGTGGGGACGGGCGCGGCGGGCGAGCTTGATCGCGGCCTCGATCGCCTCCGCGCCCGAGTTACACAGGAACACCTTTCCGCCGAGCGAGCTGCGCGACAACGCCGCCGACAGCCTCATCGCCGGCTCGGTGTAGTACAGATTGCTCACGTGCGACAGGCGCCCGACCTGGTCACGCACGGTCTCGACCACGCGCGGGTGGCAGTGCCCGACGTTCAACACCGAGATCCCAGCCAGGAAGTCCAGGTACTCGTTGCCGTCGGAGTCCCACAGGCGCACGCCCGAACCCCGCACGAACTCGACCGGGTTGCGGACGTACGTCGGCATCGCGTACTCGTGCTCCAGCCTCTGGAGCTCGGCCAGGGTCACAGCGCCGGTCCAATCTTGGTGCCCTGCCCGGCGTCGGTGAACAGCTCGAGCAGCAGCGAATGGGGCACCCGCCCGTCGACGATGTGGGCGTAGGAGACGCCCCCGTCGATCGCGTCCAGGCACGCCTGGAGCTTGGGGCGCATTCCGCCGGCCACCGTCGGCAACGCCCGAAGGACGACGTCCGCGCCCACCTCCGAGATGACACTCGACGCGTCGCCCGGGTCGCGCAGCCAGCCGGGCACATCGGTCAGGAACATGATCTTGTAGGCGTTCAGGGCGCGTGCCACCGCTCCGGCCGCCTCGTCGGCGTTGATGTTGTACGAGTTGCCCTCGCGGTCGGCGCCGACACTGGCGATCACCGGGATGTAGTCCTGCGCCACGTGCGTGAGCACACCCGTGTCGACGCGCTCGATCGCACCCACGAACCCGATGTCCTGGCCGCTCGGCGCCGCCCGGCGGGTGACCCGGAAGAGCAGGCCGTCATCGCCGCAGAGTCCGACCGCGGGCTGGCCGTGACGGTTGATCAGCAGCACGATGTCCTTGTTCACCTTGCCGACCAGCACCATCTTCGCGACCTCGACGGTTTCGGCATCGGACACCCGCAGTCCGTCGACGAATTCCACCGGAAGCTGCAGGCGCTGCATGTAGCCGGTGATCTCGGGGCCGCCGCCGTGGACGATCACCGGATTCATGCCGACGTATTTGAGCAGCACAACGTCGCGCGCGAACTCTTCCTTGAGCGCCGGGTCAGTCATCGCCGCGCCGCCGTACTTGATGACCACGGTCCGGCCGTGAAACTCGCGGATGTAGGGCAGGGCCTCGAGCAGCGTGGTGACATCGCGCACCGGGCGCTGGTTATTGGTTACGGAGCTAGGTGGTGTACTCGGCATTTAGCGTCACGTACTCGTGGCCACAAATTGCGACTTGGGTCATGTCGTGTATTCCGCGTTGAGCGTGACGTACTCATGACCACAAGTTGCGACTTGGGTCATGTCGTGTACTCCGCGTTGAGCGTGACGTACTCATGACCCAAGTCGGAGAAGTAGCGCTCGATCTCGGCTCCTTCACCGGGCAGACCGATCTCGTATTCGATCTCACCGCCCTGCACCGCGGACTTCAACGCGTCGGCGTCATGCGGCACGTACTGGCCGGCACGGCACACGTGCACGCCCTCGATGGCCACGTCGACCGCGAGCGGCGCCGTGCCGGGCATCGCCATTCCGACCGCCTGGACGATGCGACCCCAGTTCGGGTCGCCGCCGTACAGGGCGGTCTTGACCAGCGGCGAGTCGGCGACAGCGTGCGCGACACGCGCGACAGATCTGTCGTCTCCACCGCGCACGACAACGCGACCGATCCGTCGCGCTCCCTCGCCATCGCGGACGATGTACAGCGCGAGCTGACGCAGCAAAGCATCCAGCGCCTCGCCGAAACGGACCTCGTCCTCGGTTTCGGGATCGACCTGCACGCGGGACTCACCGCTGGCCTGAAGGATCACGGTGTCGCTCGTCGAGAGCTGGCCGTCGACGCTGATCCGCTCGAACGAGCGCTTGACGGTCACCCCGAGGAGCAGATCACACGTCTCAGGCGACAGCGCGGCATCGGTCTGCACGAAGCAGAGCAGCGTCGCGAAATTGGGCGAGATCATGCCCGCGCCCTTGGCCTGGGCGCTCAGGCGCACGGTCCCCGCCTCGAGCGCCACCTCCAGGCTGGCGTGCTTGTCGAGCGCGTCGGTCGTTCGGATGGCCCGCGCGAAGTCGGCCTCCCCGTCGGGGCGCAGCGCGTGCGTGGCGCCGACGATGCCCTGCATGACCGCCCCCATCGGGAGCGGCACCCCGATCACGCCGGTCGACGCCACGGCCATCGCGGCCTCATTCCCCACCCCGCTGGCCAGCGCCGCCGCCCCCTGCATCTTGGCCGCGTTCTCAAATCCCGGCCTGCCGGTCGCCGCGTTGGCGTTGCCGGCGTTGACCACGACGCCGCGGATCCCCTCCAGCGTGCAGCGCTCGCGGCAGAGCAGCACCGGGGCCGACTGGGTGCCCGAGGCCGTGAAGCGCGCGGCGCTCGTCGTGGCCGGCGCGCTCGAGGTGAGCAGCCCGAGGTCGAGGTCGCCACTCGGCTTGATCCCGCAGGCCACCCCGGCGGCCCGGAAGCCACGCGGCAGTCCGCCGGCGAGCTCGGTGATGTTGCCGGGGACCTCGATCCAGCGCGAGGAGAAGAACGGCCGGGTCGCGGTCATCGCGCCACCTCGCGGGTCCGCGGGCGCGTCGGCCCAATGCCCTCGTCCTCGGGCAGCCCGAACATCAGGTTGAGGTTCTGCACGGCCTGCGACGCGGCGCCCTTCCACAGGTTGTCGAGCGCGGCGAACACGATCACCCGGCCGGTGCGCTCGTCGGGGTGCACCGAGATGCGACAGATGTTGGTCTCGCGCACGTCGCGCACGCCGGGCGGCTTGCTCGCCAGCTCGACGAACGGCTCGCCGGCGTAGGCGTCCGTGTAGAGGCGCTCGAGGTCAAGCTCGGCGTAGGGGTCGACCAGCGTCACGTAGCAGGAGACGAGCTCGCCCTGATCCAACGGCACCAGGTGGGGCACGAACGTGATCCGCAGATCGGGGTGGGCGGGATCCAGTATCGCCAGCTCCTGCTCGATCTCGGGGATGTGCCGATGGCGCGGGACCCCATACGCGTTGACGTTCTCGTCCGCGGCGACGAAGTGCGTCTTCTCGCTGGGTGCACGGCCGGCCCCCGACACCCCGGACTTGGCGTCGATGACGACGTCCGCGATCACACCCGCGCGCGCGAGCGGGGCGAGCGCGAGCAGGGAGGCCGTCGGGTAGCAGCCGGGATTCGCCACGAGCGAGGCTCCACGGACGTCCTCGCGGTAGAACTCGGGCAGACCATACACAGCGTCGCCGAGCAATTCGGGGGCCTCGTGTTCGCGGTACCACTGCTCGTAGACCGCGGCGTCGTGCAGCCGGAAGTCCGCGCTGTGATCGACCACCCGCACGCCCCGCTCGCGCAGCTCCGCCACCAGCGGCGCGGCGGCGCCGTGCGGGTAGGCGACGACGGCGGCGTCGACGTCGGCGTGGCGGTCGAGGTCGAGCTCCTCGAGCTCCAGCGGCACCCGGTGATGTGGGTAGAGGTCGTCCAGGCGCCGGCCCTGGTCGCTGCGCGCGGTCAGCGACTTGAGCTCGAACGTGGGGTGCCGGTACAGCAACCGCGCGGTCAGCGCGCCAGTGAATCCTGCGGCCCCGAACACCGAGACGCTAGGCGGCACGGATCCTCCCGTGTACCTCGCGTTCCAGAGCCGCCTCGATGGCCTCGCGGTGCTGGGCCACCTCCTGGTCGGTGAGCGTGCGGTCGGTGGCGCGATAGGTGAGGCGCAGAGCCAGCGACACGTTGCCCTCCCCCAGCCTTTCCGGCTCGCGGTAGACGTCGAACACCTCGATGTTGACGAGCAGCGAACCCCCGGCGCCGCGCACAGCATCGATCACCTCGGCCGCCGTCACCTTCTCCGACACCACCACCGCGATGTCCTCGCGCACGTCCGGGAACCCGCTCACCGCGCGGTAGAGCTCGGTCAGCGGGACCGGCACGGCATCGAGATCGAGCTCGAACGCCGCCACCGTCTCGTTCAGATCCCACCCTCCGGCGACCAACGGATGGATTTCGCCAATCCAGCCGACCGGCTCCCCGTCGGCCAGGATGCTCGCCGCTCGTCCCGGGTGCAGGAAGGGCTCGCTGCCGGCGACGATCGTCCACGGGACGCGGAGCCGGTCGAGCAGGCCGGCCAGTACGCCCTTGACCGCGAAGAAGTCGACCGGCCGGGGCGCGGAGTCACGCCAGGTCGCCGGACGCGAGGTGCCGGTCAGGATCGCGCCGAGGTGATACGGCTCGCGGGGGAGCTCCCCCGCCGCGCCGGGCAGATACACGGCGCCGGCCTCGAACAGCCGCAGCGTGCCGGCGCCACGGGAGCGGTTGTGGCGCGCGGTATCGAGCAGTGATCCGAGCAGGATCGTGCGCAACCGTGACTGCTCGGTGGACAGTGGGTTGGCGAGCTCGACCGCGGGGCGCAGCGGATGGTCCGCGTCGAGGCGCAGGCGGTCGTTGACGTCGGGGCTGGCGAAGCTCCACCCCACGGTCTCGTTCAGTCCCTGGGCGGTGAGGGCATCGGCGGCGCGGCGGCGCAGCTTCTGGCGCGGGGTGAGTTGGGCGTGCGCGCCGTGGCGGGAGGGAAGCGTCGCGGGCAGCTTGTCGAGCCCGTCGATCCGCGCGACCTCCTCGATCAGGTCGGCCTCGCGGGTGACATCGTCGCGGCGGAACGGAGGCACCGTGACCTCGAGCCCGTCGTGGCCCGACGCGGTCTTGAACTCGAGCGCGCCCAGGATCTCGGCGCTGCGCTCGCGTGGGATCTCGACCCCGAGCACCCTGGCGACGCGGGCGTCACGGAGCGCGATCGTCTTCGGCGGGGGACCGTCGCCGCCGATGTCGACCGTGCCGGGGACCAACCGGGCCCCGGTCAGCTCGAGCATCAACTGGGTCGCCACCGCCTGAGCCTCGATCGCCTGCTCGGGCTGGAGCTGCTTCTCGAACCGCGCCGAGGCCTCACTGCGCAGCCCGAGCTTGAGCGAGGTGTGATGGATGTTGGCGCCGTTCCAGTTCGCCGCCTCCATCAACACCCGCGTGGTGTTGGGCTGCACCTCGCTGCGCTCTCCACCCATGACTCCCGCGATCGAGGTGGGACCTTCGGCGTCCTCGATCAGCAGCATGTCCGAATCGAGTGTCCGGGTCTGCCCGTCGAGGGTCTCGATCTGCTCGCCGTCCCGCGCCCGGCGCACGGTCAACTGTGCGCCCGCGACGCGGTCGAGGTCGAACGCGTGCAGCGGCTGGGCGGTGAGCAGCATCACGTAGTTGGTGATGTCCACGACGTTGGAGATCGGCCGCTGACCGGCGGCCATCAGCCGCGCCTTGAGCCACAGCGGGCTCGGACCGATCTTGACGTCCTCGAACACGCGCGCGGTGAAGCGCGGGCACAGCTCGGGATCCTCGACCGTGATCGCTATTCCCTCGGGGTCACGGTCCCGGGTTCCCGGGTCTTGGGTCCACGGCGCCGGCGACAGCGGCGCGCCGGTGGCGGCGTGGACCTCACGCGCGACGCCGTAAAGACCGAGGCAGTCGGGCCGGTTCGGGGTGATCTCGAGCACGAGCACGTCGGTGGCAATCGGCAGGACCTGCTCGAGTGGCGTCCCCGGGGTCAGGCCGTCGGGCTCGAGCACCATGATCCCGTCGTGGTCGGTGCCGATCGCCACCTCGTCCTCGGCCAGGATCATCCCGTTTGACTCCAGGCCCCGCAGCTTGGCCTTTGCGAGCTTGGTGCCGTCGGGCATGACCGCGCCGGGCTTGGCGACCGCCACCGTCTGGCCGGCGGCGACGTTCGGCGCGCCGCACACGATCTGCGATGGGCTGCCGTCGCCGACATCGACGACGCACACCCGCAGCCGGTCGGCGTTCGGATGCTGCTCGGCTTCAAGCACGCGGCCGATCACGAAGTTCTGAAGCTCGCCGACCCCGTGGCGCTCGACCCGCTCGACCTCGGTCCCGGTCAACGCGAGCCGGTCGGCGAGCGCGTGCGTGTCGATGCTGGGACGGACGTATTCGTGCAGCCAGGACAGCGGGACGCGCATCAGCCGAACTGCTCCAGGAAGCGGACGTCGTTGTCGTAGAGCAACCGCAGATCGGGCACCCCGTGCTTGAGCATCGCGATCCGCTCGATCCCCATTCCGAATGCGAAACCCTGGATCTCTTCAGGGTCGTAGCCGTGCTCGCGCACGTACTCGAACACGTTGGGGTCGACCATGCCGGACCCGAGGATCTCGATCCAGGCCGTGCCCTTGCACAGCGCGCAGCGACTGCCGTCGGGCATGAAGCCGTCCTTGCAGTTGAAGCACGACACGTCGACCTCGACGCTCGGCTCGGTGAACGGGAAGAAGTGCGGCCGCAGGCGAACTTGGCGATCCTCGCCGAAGATCGCGCGCGCGAACGCGAGCAGCGTGCCCTGCAGATCGCCGAGCGTGATGTCGGTGTCCACCGCGAGGCCCTCGATCTGATGGAACTGTGGCGTGTGGGTCGCGTCGTTGTCCGGGCGGTAGGTGCGGCCCGGGACGATGATGTAGAGCGGCGGGGGTTGGCGCTCCATCGCCCGGATCTGCATCGGCGAGGTGTGCACGCGCAGCAACACCGCTTGGGGAGCAAAGATGTCGGGGGCGGGCGAGACGTAGAACGTGTCCGACATCAGCCGGGAGGGGTGCGTCGAGTCGAAGTTGAGCGCGTCGAAGTTGTAGTAGACGGTCTCGACCTCGGGGCCCTCGGCGACGTTGAAACCCAGGCCAATGAAGACGTCCTCGATCTCGCGTCGGGTTTGGGTAATTAGATGTAGGCGTCCGGTTGCCGGGGCGGGATCGCCATCGAGCGTAATGTCGACGCGGTCTCGCGCCAGGCGCTGCTCGAGCTCATGCGCGGCCAGCTCGTGGCCGCGAGCGTCGATCGCCGCCTCGAGCGCCTTGCGGGCCTCGTTGGCGGCCTTGCCGGTGGCGGCGCGCTCGCTCGGCGGCAGCTCGGCCACGGTACGCAGCAGGTTCGGCAGCTCGGCCTTGCGCCCGAGGTACTCGATACGGACGTCTTCTAGGGTGTTCGTGTCGCTCGCCGCCGCGATCGCGCACTCGGCCTCGGCCCTGATCTCCGCGATTCGGTCGGTCATTCCGGCGCCATCCTACGGGTCAGTTCGTAGAGCGCGATAGTCGCCGTCATCGCCGCGTTGAGGCTGTCGGTCCGGATCGGGATGTGCGCGACATGATCGGCGCGCGCCACGACCTCGTCCGGCAGGCCATCCCGTTCCGCGCCGATCATCAGGGTCGACTCCGGTTCTTTGGCGATGGCGTTGACGTATGTGCGACATGAACGCCAAAGTTCATCGAGGGGCACCCCGGCATGCGGGACGAGAGCGATCTTCTCGCCGGGAAGCGAATCCGGGTCGGCGCGCGAGAGCGGCAGCGAGAAGATCGCGCCCATCGATGCGCGGACCCCCTTCGGGCTGTACGGGTCCGCGGTGCCGGGACCGAGCGCGACCGACGACGCGCCGAACGCCTGCGCGCTTCGTAGCACGGCCCCCACGTTCCCCGGGTCGTGCACGCCGTGCAGATACACGCACAGCGGCCCGACCGGCGCCGGCGCCCAGCGCTCCTCGTACACCGCGAGCGTCCGCGTCCCCGACCCCAGGCCCGACGCGGACGCCAGCACCGACGGCTCGACCTCGATTCCAGGCAAACCGCTGCCCGCCGCCGCATATCGCTCGATGGCGACCCAGCCGCTTGCGTCCGCCGAACTCAATAAATCCTCACCCTCCGCCACGAACTGCCCGGAGCGCTCGCGCCAGCGGCGGCGCTGGCGAAGCTTGCGGATCTCCTTGAGTTTCTGGTTGTGGTGGCTCGTGATGGTCATAAAAAAAGCGCCTCTCCGGTTGGAGCGGCGCCCGGTTGGCGGTGCTGGGTGGTCGGCTTGTCGCTCAGCCGGCCGCCAGCGCCTCGCGGGCGCGGTCGGCAAAGCGTCGGAAGGTGTCGCCGTCGCGGACGGCGATGTCGGCGAGGATCTTGCGGTCGAGCTCCACGCCGGCCAGCTGAAGGCCGTGCATGAACTGCGAGTAAGACAGGTCGTGCTGGCGCGCGGCCGCGTTGATCCGGGTGATCCACAGCCGCCGGAAGTCGCGCTTGCGGTTGCGCCGGTCGCGGTAGCGGTACTGGTCGGCCTTGAGCACGGCCTCCTTGGCGACGCGGTAGTGCCGGCTGGCGTCGCCGCGGTAGCCCTTGGCCATCGCCAGCGTCGCGCGGCGCTTCTTGCGGGCGTGAACCGAGCGCTTGACGCGGGTCATCCGCGCTCCCTCCGCTTCGCGCCGAGCAGCGTCTTCACCCGCGGCTCATCGTGCGGACTGATCCAGGACGGCTTCGCCTGGCGCCGCTTGCGCTTGGGCGTCTTCTTCTCGAGGATATGGGTCGAGAACGCGCGCCGCCCCCGCACCTTGCCGTTGGCGGTCAGCTTGAAGCGCTTCTTGGCGCCCGAGTGGGTCTTCATCTTCGGCATGGGAACTGCCGGCTAGTAAAGCAGACGTCAGCGGATCACCGTGAACGTGGCCGTGCCGAACGGCGCCGGCAGGTGGCGGAGGACCCCGGGTGCCCGTCCCAGGTCGTAGGCGGCGACCGTCACCTCGTAGGTACCGGGGCACCAGCGATCCGATCGCGGAACCGGTAGTCGACGTCGTTGAGCACAAGACGAAAATTGGACCCTCACCGCGTGCTCGCGATGCGCTTGATCACCGAGCCGTTCGCCGCGTACCAGATCAGCGCGGGCTGGCCCGCAGCACTCGCGGTCGACCTGAACGGCGGCGACGTTGCTCTTAGGCGGCTGCGCCGCGCGGGCGCGACGCCTCCGAGCCCGACTCGACGTCGTCTTCGGCCGTCTCGGCCGCGGCGTCGCTCGCACCATTCGGCGTGCTGTCCGCGGGCGTGCCGTCGGCGCCGGCGCCCTGCGGGGCAGCCTCGTCCGGCGGCTCAGGCGGATGTCCGTCGGCACCCTGCTCCGGGCGTGCCTCGGCGGCCGTGTCCTTCTCGCCGGCCTCAGGGGCCGTGTCCTTCTCGCCGGCCGTGTCCTTCTCGCCGGCCGTGTCCTTCTCGCCGGCCGTGTCCTTCTCGCCGGCCGTGTCCTTCTCGCCGCCCTCGGCCGCCTTGTCCTTTTCGCCCGCGAGCACGGCCTTGGACGGGGCCAGCAGCATCGTCATGTTGCGTCCGTCCTGAACCGGCGACTGCTCGACGACGCCGATCTCGGAGAGCTCACCGGCCAGCCGGTCGAGCAGCGCGGTGCCGCGCTCCGGATGGGTGACCTCGCGACCGCGGAACATGATCGTGATCTTGACCTTGTCCTTGTTCTTCAAGAACCGGGCCACGTGGCCCTTCTTGGTGTCGTAGTCGTTCTGAGCGATCTTCGGGCGGAACTTGATCTCCCGCACCGTGATCTGCTGCTGATGGCGCCGGGCGGCCTTCTGCTTCTGAGCCTGCTCGTACTTGTACTTGGAGTAGTCGAGCACACGACATACGGGCGGACGGGCATCCGGCGCCACCTCGACCAGGTCGAGGTCGCGTTCCTGGGCGTACACGAGCGCCTCGGACGTCTTGATGATCCCGATCTGCTTGCCGTCGGCACCAATGAGGCGCACTTCGGGTACGCGGATCCGATCGTTGATCCGAGTCTGATCGCGTTCCGGCGGGCGCCGGTCGAACTTTCGCGGGACCGGCACTAGCTGCGAGGAGAGGGGAACGTCAAGCGGTGACGGGCCCTATGTAATGACGCGCATGGATCAACAGTGGCGAGTATAGCGGCGCTAGTACCCGGTGGCGCGGGTTTTTACCTGCTCGCGTAGCCGCTCGATGAAGGCCCCGACCGGCTCGGACCCGGTGTCGCCGCGCCGATGCTCGCGCACGCCGACCTGTTCGCTTGCCTGCTCCCGCTCGCCGACCACGAGCATGTAGGGGATCTTGCGCAGCTCAGCGTCGCGGATCTTGCGGCCCACCGACTCCGAGCGGTCGTCGTGCTCGGACCGCAGGCCGGCCGCCTCGATCCGGCCGGCCACCGCGCGCGCGTACTCGACGTGCCGGTCGCTGATCGGCAGCACGATCGCCTGCACCGGCGCCAGCCACGTCGGCAGCTCCCCGTTGAAGTGCTCGAGCAGGATCCCGATGAAGCGCTCGTAGGACCCCATCAGCGCGCGGTGGATCATCACCGGCCGATGCTCGGCGTTGTCCGCGCCCGTATAGGTGAGTTCAAAGCGTTCGGGAAAGTTGTAGTCGAGCTGGCAGGTGCCGAGCTGCCACGACCGCCCGAGTGAGTCCCTCAAGTGCATATCGATTTTCGGGCCGTAGAACGCGCCGTCACCCTCGTTGACCTTGTACTCAAGGCCGTGACTGTCGAGCGCCCGAGTCAGCGCGGCCTCGCTCTTGTCCCACAGTTCCTCGGAGCCGATTCGGTTCTCGGGACGGGTGGAGAGCTCGAGGGTGACGTCGAGGCCGAACACCGCGTAGGTGGCGAAGGCGAACTCAAGCACACCCATGACCTCATCCTGGATCTGGTCCTCGGTGCAGAAGATGTGGCTGTCGTCCTGCGCGAAGTGCCGGACCCGCAGCAGGCCGTGCAGGGTTCCGCTCGGCTCCCGCCGGTGCAGCAGTCCCGGCTCCCAGTAGCGGACCGGCAGCTCCCGATATGAGTGACGCTCGAGCGAGAACAGCTGACAGTGGCCGGGACAGTTCATCGGCTTGATCGCCATCTGCCGCCCCTCGTACTCCTCGATCACGAACATGTCGTCGCGGTATTTCTGCCAGTGACCCGAGGTCTTCCACAGCGAGCTGTCGTAGATCTGGGGCGTCTTGACCTCCACGTAACCACGTTCGCGACCCATCTCGCGACTGAGGGCGACCAGCGAGTTGAACACCTCCGTTCCCGCCGGCAACCAGAACGCCGCGCCCGGCGACACGTCGGAGAAGGTGAAAAGCCCGAGCTGCGGACCGAGTTTGCGGTGATCGCGGGCGCGCGCCTCCTCAAGGCGCTCGAGGTACTCCCGCAGGTCCTTGTCCGAGAAGAAGGCGGTGCCGTAGATGCGGGTGAGCATCGGCCGGTTCGAGTCGCCGCGCCAGTACGCGCCCGCCACCGACTGGAGCTTGAACGCCTTGATCCGCTTGGTCGAGGGCGAGTGCGGTCCCCGGCACAGGTCGGTGAATGGTCCATTGGTGTAGAGCGAGACCGTCTTGACCCCGTCGTGCTCGACCAGGTCCTCGATCAACTCGACCTTGTAGTCCTGCGCCTCCCTCAGGAAGCGGTCGAGGGCGACGCTCGCCGGCACGTCCTCGCGCACGAACGGCTCGTCGGCGGCAATGTGCTCGCGCATCCTGGCCTCGATGCGTTCGAAGTCGGCGTCGGTGACGGTAACGCCGTCGGGGAAGTCGAAGTCGTAGTAGAACCCGTTCTCGATCGGCGGCCCGATCGAGATCTTCACCCCGGGGTACAGCTCCGTCACCGCGGCGGCGAGCACGTGGGCGGTGTCGTGGCGGATCAGGCTGAGCGCCTCCTCGCCGCTGCGGTCGGTCAGGACCTCGAACGCGACGCGGCCGTCGCGACCGTCGGAGTCCTCGACCAGCGTCCGGGCCAGGTCGCGGACCTCGCCGCCGACCTTGACCGCGAGCGCCGCTCGCGCCAGGCCGGGACCGATCGCGGCGGCGGCGTCGGCGCCGGTCGCGCCATTGGACAGGTTCAGGATCTTGCCGTCGGGAAGCTCGAGCTCCATTGCTCCTCGGATGCTAGTTGGACCCGGGAAACGTAGTCCTCGCGCGCGAGGACGGTACTCAGCCGCGAGTAACGCGGAAGCTGAAGGTGCCCACGACCGCAGGACGGATCTCGATCTGGGGGCACGCGATATGGGCCAGCGGTGGCCCGCAGCGAACCGACTGGTAGAGCCAGACCTGTCCCTTATAGGTGCCGGTGCACCAGGCCGATCGCCTGCCGGGCGACAGCGTCACGTGGACCATCGCCCCCTGGGCTGCAGCCGGTGCGGTCTGGGCGGCAGACGACTGGCACCCGCTTCGTTTGCTGGCGCCCGCGGTCACCCGATAGCTGCGGATCAGCGAGCCGGATTCGGTCTGCACCCCGGCGCGGAAGCTGACCGCGAAGTGACTGCCCGGCGATCCCGTGCGCGGCTTGACGCCAACGTGCATCGCGGCCGCGGGGTGTGCCTGCATCGCGTTTGACACGCCCGGAATCGCTGCGATCCCCAAAACCGCCATTGCTGCCGCGAGCCTCCACCTCATCTCGCGATCGAGTCTACCCAGCATCGGGCGCGTCGATACATTTATGGATCTCCCGGGCGATTAGCTCAGCTGGGAGAGCGCCGTCTCGACAAGGCGGAGGTCGCTGGTTCGAGCCCAGCATCGCCCACTACTATCACGATTAGCAGGCCTTTAGGGCTCTCTTGGCGTGCTCGCGTCGACCGCGTTTTCGGCGACTTCGCACAGTTTTCGCACCACACCCTTTTTGTGCGCGACGCACGGTGCGCTCACGGCGCCCGATCGCGACCGCTGCGCGACCGACACGACGTCCGCGCCGCGGACGAGGAACGCCAAATCGACGGCTCAGACGACGAACAACTACTCGCGCCGGCCACCGCGCAGGGACGGATCATGGTCACCTTCAACGTCGCCGACTTCCCCGAATCACAACCGAATGGGCAGCCGCGAGCAGATCGCGCGCCGGCTGCCTGCTGACCGTCGGCATCAACCACTCCGAGATCGGCTACCCGACTAACCCGCCCACACAGTTAGACGGACCACCCTCCGAGGTCTGGCGCCTGGGCCTGTTGCACCGTAATACGATTCTTAGAAATGGACCCACCTGCCGGGGTCTCGTTTGCTGTACCGCAATCAAGGTTGTTGGAGCGGGAGCAGTCGCTGAATCGGCTGTCCGAGTTAACCGCTGCCGCCCTTGAGGGACGCGGCTCGATGGCCGCGGTGGTGGGAGGTGCCGGCGAGGGCAAGACCGCGCTGCTGGCCGAGGTGGGTGCGCTCGCAGAGGGGATGGGTGTCCGGGTGTGGCGGGCGTACGGGAGCACGCTCGAGCGCCCGTTCGCGTTCGGTCTGGTGCGACAGCTGCTGGGCCCCGTGGCAGCGGCGCTCGGGCCCGATCAGCGCGACGAGGTGTTCACGGGCGCGGCGCGGCTGGCGGCGAGCGTGCTGGACATCGAGGATCGCCCGGAGCCGCTTGATGAGTTCGCCGCCCGTCACGGCCTTTATTGGCTGCTGGTCAACCTGAGCCGCCGGGGCTCCGCGGTGCTGCTCATCGACGATGCCCACTGGGCCGACCAGGCGTCGCTCGAGTGGCTGGGGTCGCTGCTGCGGCGCCTGGACGGCCTGCCGGTGCTGCTGGTCGTGGCATCGCGTCCACCAGCCTTCGATACGGCGGGGGATGCGCTGGCGGCGATGCTGTCAGATCCCAGCATCCCGCTGTTGCGAGTCGGCGCGCTGTCGCAGCCGGCCGTGGCCACGCTCGTCCGCCGGGAGCTTCGGACAGAGGTTGACGAGCCGTTCGTGGAAGCGTGTCACCGGGCCACCGGCGGGAACCCGCTGGCGATGACCGAGCTCGTTCGTGCCCTGCGCCGAGATGGCCCGGACCCGAGCCTCGCCGCGGACCGCATCGGCGACCGGGCGCCCGAGACGATCGAGCGCCACGTGCGCGGGCGGCTCGACCAGCTGGGGCCCGAGGCGGTCGACTTCGCCCGAGCGCTGGCTGTGCTCGGCGACCGCGCGCTGTTGCGGCAGGTGGCCTCGCTGGCGGGGGTCGAGCTCGAGCGCGCGGTGCCGCTGGTCGACGAGCTGACGCTCGCGGGGATCGTGGCCAGCGCGGCCGAGCTCCGGTTCGAGCACCCGCTCGTCCACGCGGCCGTTCGCGACGGCATGAGCACCCGCCGACGTGCTCTGCTGCATGCGCGCGCGGCGGTGCTGCTGGTCGAGGAGGGCGGCGACCCCGAAGCGATCGCGGCGCATCTCCTCAGCGGCGACCCGGCCGCCAATCCAGAAAGCGTCGGCGCTTTGCGCGCCGCGGCGGCGGCCGCGCTACGGCGAGGCTCGCCCGAGAGCGCCCTCGCCTATCTCGAGCGCGCGCTGATCGAACCGCCGCCACCTGAATTGCAAAGCGCGATCCGGGGCGAGCTCGGACGGGCGGCGTTCGCCGCGCTCGACACCGCCGCGCTAGAGCACCTGGCGGCCGCGCGCAAGCTCGCGACCGCTCCCCGCGAGCGCGCGGGACTCGGCCTGATGCTGGCCGAGGTGTGCTTCTACGCCGGACTGCGGGACAAGCTGTTCGCGGCGCTGGACGATGCGCTGCGGGACCTCGGCGACGCGGATCCTGGGCTGGCGTTTGCGGCCCGAGCGATGCGAACCGCGGCGCTGGCCGGACTCGATCACAGCTGGCCAGCGAGCGAGGACGCCGAGCACGAAGCGCTGGCGGCGCTCGCGGGACCGTCGAGCCAGACCGGGCGCAAGCTGCGGCTGTCGCTCGCGCTGGTCACCAGCGCGAGCGGTCGCCGGACCGCCCCGCAGACGATCGCGACCGTCGAGGACGCGCTCGAGGACGCGATGCTCCAGCGAACCGACCCCGGTTCCTCGACCGCTGCCGGCCACGGGTTGTTCGCCCTGGTCTACGCCGACGCGCTGGACCGCGCGGCCGATCGGGCCGCTCGGATGATGACCCACGGGGCCGCGAACGGAAGCGCGCTGATGCTGGGCATCTCCAGCCACGCGCACGCGTTCGCCCACCTTCGGCGCGGCGCACTGGCCGATGCCGAGGCCAGCGCCCGGACATCGGTCGAGACCGCGCTCCGGACGCAGGCCCGCTTCGCCGAGTCGATCACCCGGCCCGTGCTGGCCGAGACGCTGATCGAGCGGGGGCGGCTCATGGAGGCCGTTGAGGTGCTGGCGGCGGTGCCGGCCGAAGTTGACGCCCCCGCAGCGCGCCACTACGTGCGCTTGGCGCGAGCCAGACTGCATCGCGCCCGCGGTGCTCGCGAGGAGGCGATCACTGAGCTCGAGGGGCTCGGCGAGGAGGCCCGCCACGCCTCGGTTCGCAACCCAGCCTTCTTCCCCTGGCGCTCGGAGCTGGCCCTCCTGGTTGCCTCCGAGGATCCCCGACGGGCTCGCGAGCTCGCCGAGAGCGAGCTGGCCGACGCGATCCGGATAAAGCTGCCACGCGCGATCGGGGTGGCGCTGCGCGCTCGCGCCGCGACCGAGCAAGGCGACGTCCGAGAGGCGACCCTGCGCGAATCGGTGGCCGCGCTCGAGCAGAGCCCAGCCCGGCTCGAGCTGATCCGGGCCCTGATCGACCTCGGAGCGCACCTGCGTCGCGCCGGGCGCCGCAGCGCCGCCCGCGAGCCGCTGCGCCAAGCGCTCGAGCTGGCCCACCGCTGCGCCGCCGAGCCCCTGATCGCGCTCGCCGGCGACGAGCTGGAGGCAGCCGACGGCCGGCCGCGCAGCCCCTGGCTAACGGGAGCGGCCGCGCTCACCCCCAGCGAGCTACGCGTCGCCCGCCTGGCCGCCCAGGGAGCCACCAACCAACAGATCGCGGAAACCCTGTTCGTCACGATCAAGACCGTCGAGATGCACCTGACCCACGCCTACCGCAAGCTCGGAACCCGCTCCCGGACCGAGTTGCCAGGGCTGCTCGAGCCCCCGATCGAGCAGCCGTAGCGGTTGCCTTCGTGCGTCGTCGCGGGTTGGCGCGCGCTACCGCCGATGACCCTTCGGCTTGACGTACTTCAGCGTGATCGTACGACCGGTTTCTCACTATGCCCGTCGACCACGTCCTCGATCGTCAGCGTTGGGTGCAGGGTGTGATGCGACTTGACGTAGGTCCTTGCCCGCGGGGTGAGCCTGAGCGTCACCGTATGAATTCCCGCCTTGGTGAGCGTGAACGTTCCCTTGGCCAGCTTGAACGTCGTGGCCTTCCGCCTCTTGTGCTTGCTGGCGATGGTGACCTGGACATTGACCGTTATCGTGATGGTCACCGTGAACGTGCAAGGGGGTGTTGTGCAGTGCACGGGCGCGGCGACCGTTGAGCCGTTGGTGGTTGCCTGCTGAAGGGTCTCGAGCAGCGGCTCGACGGTCAGAATCTCACCTCCCGGTCCGCAGGCACCCGTGGTGGGCGAATTCAGGCTGTCCCCGGTGTAGCTGATCTGCCAGTAGTAAGTACCCTTGGGCAGCTCGCCTACCCCCCCGGACGGAGCCGCGGTGCCGTTCGTGACCGGATCGGGCCCGCTGCTGAAGACCTGGCTGGAGGCCGTGCAGGAGGGACTGGAATACAGGGTGTAGGTCACGCCGCCGCCCGCACTGCCCACGTTGGCACCAGAGAGCACGGCCTGGTCGGTCTCGCCGACCGCTCCCGTCGGGATGGCGATGCTCGCACCGCTCACGTGCCACCCATCACTGGACCAGTTCTGCACGGAGGTGAGCGAGGCCGCCGTGGGCTGCGGGGGCCCCGGGAGCAGGCTCTGGTAGTTCACCTCCTGCAGGAAGACCTGGGTGCCCGTGCCCGCATTGGCGTCCCAGGCGATGAGGGTGTTGCCTCCACCGACCGGAGCCATGTTGTCATCGTCGCCGTTCGGAGCCGGGGTGACCACCGGAGCGCCCCAGTTCTGGCCGCCGTCTGAGCTGTAATCGAGGACCTCGCCCCGGTCATCGCCCCACAGCGCATACACGCCGTTGCCGCTGTCATCGGCGGCATCGATATCGCCCACGAACGCGAGCGTCAGCGCGCTCTCATCGGCGAGCTCGACCCCTCCTCCGAAGGTGTCGGTGGCGGGGTCGAAGGCCTGGAAGTCGATCTGTATGCCCGAGCCGGTCCCGGCGATGCTCGATCCCTCTTGCTCGACCACGCCGATCCCGGATGTGCCTCCGCCCGGGCGCCGAGGCCCAGGCCACCGTGCCGGTGTCTCCGCCCTCGCCGAGCACGACCACCTCGCCGTTCGGCATCACGCGCAGGCCGGTCAGTGCCGGGGTGTTGTCGCCCGTGAACTGCGGATCGGTGAGGAGCACCGGGCCGCCGCCCTGACACGCGGCAGCGCCTGCCGGGAGCACACAGAGGTCGATGCCCGTGTTCATCGGCTGGGCGTTCCAGGCCACGTACGCGGTCGTCGTGCCCGGGTCGTGGGCTGTAAGCGGCGGGTTGCCGTTGCCCGGAGCGTCGAGCGCGATCGGACTGGCAAGCGCCGAGCCGGCGAACACGAGCATGGCCCCCAGTGTCGCTGTGGCGGCCACCAGTGTGCGCCCTCCCAGGCGCCAAGCCGAAACGCGCTTCTTCGTCGCCTGACTAACCAACATATTGCCACCCGTGTCGCCGCCCACGTAAAACCGCACCGAATGTAGAGTCACTCCGGACACCCCGCAACAGGGTTGAACCCTGTGATTAGAGCGGTTCGTGTGCTCGGGTCGGCGACCCTCATCGCCGAGTGCGCCCGTCCCTCTACAGAGCCGGCAGGATCGCCTCCGCGAGCTGCTCCTCGTCAGTCAGAGAAGGGGGGGCGTCGGCCGGGATCACGGCGATCCGCAGGTAGGACTCGCCGTTCAGAACGCTGAGTGACCCGATGCCGTCGTAGTAGGCATGGTCACCGTAACCGGCCAGGGGCTGCGCGTGGACCTTGGACTGATACGCGTTGTAGTAGCGGAGCGCTTCGGGGCCCTTCACCACGACCACTCGGACCGAGTCGGGTTGGGCAACGTTCGGAGTGGTGGGCTTGGGCGCGGAGGGCCCATAGAAGACGCACGCCAGCCCGCCTTCGACGGTGGCGCTGCCCAGGACCCCCGGAGTCACCGACTCCCCGATGGCGCGGGCCGCCTCGGCGTGGGTAACCACTGAGCAGGAGTTGAACGGCCTGTTCGCCGTGGTGGTGTTGGTCGCCGTAGCCGCCGTGGTGGTGCTCGTCGCCGCGACCGCGGTGGTGGCGCTCGCCGCCGAGGCCGCCGCGCTGCTGCTCGGCCCAGCAGCCGACGAGCTCGACGAGGACGAGCCGCATGCCGCGAGCAGGATGGCAACCGACGCGCTGACGGCTAGGGCGTAGAGACAGGCGCCCAGTCTGATCCGGCCCCCCGGATTGGGGTGGGTGCTGCTCATGGCATGGTCCTTTCAGGGTGGTCGTGCGGGACGAGCGGAGTGAGCGCCTCGCGCCCCGCGGTTCAGCTCGTGCAACTCGGGCAGAGGGTGTCGACGACCTGGCCCAGCACGGATGCCGGGTCGACAGACGCCCCGTTCACCAGCCATTGGAACTCGAAGATGTCGTTCTCGAACTGGACCACCCCGCCGGAGTCCGAGACGACCGCCTCCTCACCGACATCAACCGGCGACGGGGTGGTGTTGACCAGCTCCTCATCGACGACCGTGTCGAACGCATTCTCGGCGTCCTGATCGGTATCGAAGTTCAACAGGTCGTAGGACCCCAACGGCGCGAAGATGCAGTTGGGATTGCTCGTCATCGGGGTGCTACAGCCGGGGAGTTGAAACATCGGGACGGCGAAGGCCGCCACCGTGCAGCCTGACCCCGAGATCAATCCCGGAAGCCCCGCGACGCCGGTCATCCCGGTCAATTGAGCGGGCAGATACCCGGCGGCTGGCGCCGCGAAGTCGCCCGCCAGGTTGAGGTCGCTACACGGCTGCGGAGGAAGCTCGCACGTCGTAGTGATCTTGACCGCCGACCCGTTCGGTCCCCCGGTGATCGCCAGATCACCGGCCTTGAACGAAACCGCGTTCGGCGGGCGGCTGCCGTCGGGGCATCGACACGGATGACCAACCTCGCACAACGTGAGAGTGCTGATGTGAGTGACGTCGACGTCGGGACCGTCGATGGAATGCAGCCGCGCATACCCGACGCGGTCGACCTCGAGCGTGGTAACCGGTGCGTCGGCCATCAGCAGATAACCGCGGTCGGTGTACGGCTTGGCACTCAGCGTCATGGTGTGGCCACGGGGAACGGCGACAGTCGGCACGCCCTGACGACTTCGCGGCACGTTGCTGTCGGCGATCTCGTTTCCCTGATGCCAGGCGGTCCATGCATCTCCCAGTTCTGGCACGCCGAAGAACTCCGATGCCTCGGAGTCAAGCGCGCTGCCGTTCGTCGCTCCCGAGGCCTGGTACGCGGCCACATCGCCGGGAACCGAGAACATCGCCCGGAATACCCGCCACGGATCGACCCCGCTCTGAGCGAGATGACCGAAGAAACCAATCGCATCGACGTCTCGAGAGAACAGTCGCTCGGTCGGCGAGTCCAGGTATTTGAACCACCAGTCCCGCGCGTCCGCGTCGTGGGAAACGAGATCGGCCTCGACCCAAGCGGCCGCGCCCTCGATTAGCCAGTTCCCATGATCCGCCCAGATCCCGAGAGTCGGTGAAAGCTCGCCCGACAGACAGTGAAAGACCTCGTGCGCCGCGGTCGAATCAATAAGCGACAGCGGCCCCGCATGTGCGTACGAGGCAAACTGGATTACACAGTGGGTCAGCGGACCCACCTCGCGGCCCTGGGCACCGAACAGGTCGGTTTTGGCGTAGGCCCTGGGGATGGCCTGGACCTCCTTCACCTTGATCGGCACCGGATCGACGCCGAGCAGCGAGCTCTCGACATCGGTGTAGTGCCGCACAAGGACCTCATCGGCATGTTGATACTGATTCGGCTTGGCCGACGCCGGAGCGGCCGCCACCGCGCAGAGTGCCACAACGCTGAACGCGACCCCGCAGAGCCACCCGCGTGCTCTCCTCGACGACGGCGTGGATATGAACGTGGCTATCGCTCCGCTCCTAGTGACGTGTGAGGTGACCCGCCGCGAGCGTGAACCCGTGCCCGCCCGAGTTGTGGCAGGCGATCGACGCAGCCCGGATAGAGCAGCTGATGCCATCGAGCGCCCACGTGCGGCCCGCAGCCAGCGCGACGGGGGCCCGGTTGTACAGCAGGTCGTTCTGACTCAGATCGACCAACCGGGCACGCCCGGCCCGGCCCTCGCCGAGCTGCACGAACGGATCGCCGACCCCTCCGGACGCGCGAGGGATGCCCGGGGCCGAGCACTGCAGTCCCGGCCAGCGACCCCGGAGCGTGGTCTGCGTGCCCGGGTCAAAGCGACTGCCCCGCACCAGCGCGATGCCGCACACCACGACACCGCCGCGTGTCTCGAAGTTCGTAGCGTGCGACGGCGCCCCGGCGGCCAGCGCGCCAACACAAGTCAGGCCCATCGACATACCCATCGCTACCAAGCACCCCGCGGTGCGGATCCTGGGCTGTGCACGGCGATTGTGTCGGTCGGTTCTCATTCGAGGCTCCTCTCAGGGTGCTGATCCTGATCGCCAGACGACCCGGCTTTCAGTGACGAAGCCGGGATCTCGCGAGCGAGCCACACGACCGTCGCCGGCGGCGCCCAGCAACCGCTCGCAAGCCGCTCAATCCGTGGTTGCCCCGACTCGACGAGTCGCGCATCCAATCCCTCGACCTCGTCAGACTTCCTGACCCTGCACGTCGCTAGCACAGGTTCGCGCTCTCGACCCACTCTCGCAACAGGGTCCGACCCTGTAATTAGCCCCCGAGCAGGTGGACTGACCGGCCAGATCCAGGCCGCAACACGCCTTCGGAGGGACTCGGATGAACCCGGAGACACGCTGGAGGCCGGCTCGCATCGCGACGCCGTCAACGCGATTCACGACAGCAGCTCGGTGCGCGCCGGATCCCATCGGTGCACGCATCAGGGACGAGGAGATCGCGCGACTCCGCTCCGCGCCTGGCGACGAGCGGTTCGAAGCCGCCTGCCGCTCCGGACGCGCCGCGCCCCTGAGACGCTCCGTGGCGATCTATTCCGCGACAGATCGGTTCATGGCCCGAGTCGGGCAGACCGAACCCGACACGCAGAACGTCCCACGGATTTCTTCGCACAATTTTCGCACATGAGATCCAGAATCAGCAGTCCGCTAGGGCATGCACACGGCTTGCCAACTGTTCCGCTTTGCAGCCTCTTCTTCCATCTCACGCCCGCGCGTCACCCCTTCAAACCACCCGGATTCGTCTCGACAAGGCGGAGGTCGCTGGTTCGAGCCCAGCATCACTCATTATCACGATGAGCAGGGGTTTTTGTGGCGAGTTAGGTCACGGCGGACCGGGCAGCGCGATCAGCTGCACGACCGCGATGAGGAGCAGGACGCCGGCCACGCCCGCCAGGCCGTAGCGCGCCGCGCGAAGCGGGAAGCGGCTCCCGATCCCGACCAGGAACAGCACCGCGGCGAGAAGCACGGTGAGGCGGACGTACTTGTCCGAGGTTGACGCCGCGGACTCGCCCTGGCTGAACTCGGCGTTGGCCTGGGCGTTGTACGTGCGCGCCTGCGCGTCCTGCGGGATGACGTACTGCGGCATGTATGAAGGGCCCGGCGGTGCCTTCGGATTCGTCAGCGGATGCGTGGCGAGCCAGGCCTTGACGGCCACCAGGTAGCCCGGGCGCATCCGCCGCAGCGCGATCGCGAACAACTTGGCGTCGTGAGCCTCGTACGCCGTCAGGGCTCCGTTGAACGAGACCGAGTCGAGCGTGCGGATCTGGGTGGCCTCGATCTCGGCCAGGCTGGCCTTGCTCCGTGCCGACGACGCCCTGGCCAACGAGAGCGAGGATTCGGTGCCCCACTTCGCCGCCGAGAAGCCCGACCAGGCCGCCAGCAGAGCGACGATCGAGAGCAACAGCGCCTCGGCGATCGTTATCAGGCGATCGCGGCGATCGGAATCGGAGGCGGCGTGGTCGTCGTCGTGATCGTGGTCAGTGTGCTCGTGATGCTCCGCGATCTCCTTTCCGACTTCGGCTGCTGATAGGCCTTCGGGCACGGGGCGGAAGATCGCAAGGGCCCGGCGCACCACATCACCCGATGGGGATGACGGCAGCCGGAGGCCGGGCAGGAAACATGAGGTTCTCGTCCGCGACAAAGGGGCCTCGTATGAGTACGGCAGTTACATCTCGTCCGGCCACGGGCGCCCGGGAGCATGCTCCGGGGGACGCTCAAGTGGCCGACGTGTTCGTGATCTTCGGGATCACGGGCGATCTGGCGAAGGTGATGACCTTCAACTCGCTCTACCGCCTGGAGAAGCGCGGTCTGTTGACCTGCCCGATCATCGGGGTCGCGGTGAGCGATTGGTCGGCCGACGACCTGCGCAGCCACGCGCGCGATGCGATCGCCAACTGCGGCACCGACATCGAGGAGCCGGTGTTCGATCGCCTGGCCGCGCGCATGTCCTATGTGAGCGGCGACTTCGGCGCCCCGGACACGTACGAGCGGGTGGCGCGCGCGATCGGCGAGGCCAAGTGCCCGGTGTTCTATCTGGAGATCCCGCCGTTCCTGTTCGGGCGGGTGATCAAGGGGTTGACCGAAGCGGGGATCACTAAGCAGCCCGCCCGCGTGGTGGTCGAGAAGCCATTCGGCCACGATCTCGAGTCCGCCCGGGAGCTCGCCGCCGAGATCCACCAGTACATCGACGAGTCCCAGCTCTACCGGATCGATCACTTCCTGGGCAAGATGGGGATCGGGGAGATCATCTACCTGCGGTTCGCGAACGCGATGTTCGAGCCGATCTGGAACCGCAACTACGTCTCGAGCGTGCAGATCACGATGGCCGAGAGCTTCGGGGTCGAGGATCGCGGGCATTTCTACGACCCGGTCGGGGCGCTCCGTGACGTCGTCGTCAACCACATGATGCAAGTCGTCGCCGCCGCCGCCATGGAGGTGCCGTCGTCCGGCGACGCGGGTGTGCTCAAGGACGCGCTCGTGTCCGTCTACCGAGCGATGCCGCCGGCCGACCTGGCTCACTACGTCCGCGGTCAGTACGACGGCTACCGGGCGATCGACGGAGTGGCCCCGGACTCGACGACGGAGACATTCGCGGCGCTCCGGCTCGAGATCGACAGTTGGCGATGGTCCGGGGTGCCCTTCTTCCTGCGCACCGGAAAATGCCTGCCGATCACCCAGACGGAGCTTCGGGTCGTCTTCCGCCGCCCGCCGAAACTGAGTTTTGCCGGCTGGTCGCGGACGCCCGAGCCGAGCCAGCTGATCGTCAAGATGGACCCGACGACCGGGATCCGTTTCCTGGTCGACGCCCAGCGACACGAGACCGTCGAGCCCGAGCAGATCAGCCTCGACATGGAGTTCGCCCAGGAAGGCGGCGAGGGCCCGACCCCTTACGAGGTGCTCCTGCACGCCGCACTGATCGGTGACAGCAAGCGCTTCACCCGCCAAGACGGCGTCGAGGAGTGCTGGCGCGTGATGGCGCCGCTGCTGGAGCATCCCCCGCCGGTCCACCCGTACGCGAAGGGATCGTGGGGTCCCGCAGAGGCCGAGGAGACAGTCGCCGGCCACGGGCGCTGGCACCACCCGTGGGTGGCGGCGTGATTTTGGAGCTCAGGACATGACCAATTCATACGACGTGATCGTGATCGGAAGCGGCGCCGGCGGAGGGACGCTCGTCCATCGGCTGGCGCCCTCGGGCAAGCGGATCCTGCTGCTCGAGCGCGGTGGATGGCTGCCGCGCGAGCCGCAGAACTGGCAGGCCGAAGCGGTGTTCGTCGATGGCCGCTACATCACGCCCGACACCTGGTACTACGCGGACCTGACGCCATTCCAGCCGCAGGTGCACTACTACGTCGGCGGCGCCACCAAGCTGTACGGTGCGGCGCTGTACCGGCTGCGGGCTGAGGACTTCGGCGTGCTCCACCACCGTGAAGGGATCTCGCCGTCATGGCCGATCTCCTACGACGAGATGGAGCCCTACTACACCAAGGCCGAGCAGCTCTACCAGGTCCACGGCGCCCGCGGCGAGGATCCGACCGAGCCGCCGTCGACCGGGCCGTATCCGTTCCCGGCGGTGTCTCACGAGCCGCGGATCCAGCAGCTCTCGGACGATCTTGAGAAGGTCGGCCTGCACCCGTTCCACGCCCCGTGCGGGATCCTGCTCGACGAGAGCAACATGCCGTACAGCAAGTGTGTCCGGTGCGATAACTGCGACGGCTTTCCGTGCGTCGTGCATGCCAAATCCGACGCCGAAGTGATCTCCGTGCGGCCGGCGCTCGAGCATTCGAACGTCACCCTGCTCACCGGTGCGGAGGCCGTCCGGCTCGAGACCAACGACAACGGGACGGTCCTCACCGGCGTCGAGGTGCGGCACGCAGACGGCGAGACCGAGACGTTCAGCGGCGACATCGTCGTCGTCTCGTGCGGCGCCGCGAACAGCGCCAAGCTGCTGCTGGCCTCGGCCAGCGACGCGCACCCGCACGGTCTCGCCAACGGCTCAGGTCTCCTCGGGCACAACTACATGTTCCACAACAGCCAGGCTGTCCTGGCGCTGTCCAAGGAAGAGAACCCGACGGTCTTCCAGAAGACACTCGGAGTCAACGACTTCTACTTCTCGGGCGGCCAGGACTTCGACTTCCCGCTCGGAAACATCCAGATGGTCGGCAAGTCCCAGGCCCCGATGTTCCGCGGCGAGAAGCCAGGCGAGACGCGCTTCGCTCCCAGCTGGACGCTGGAGGAGGTGGCCCGCCACGCAGTGGACTTCTGGCTCTCCACCGAAGACCTCCCGATGGACCGCAACCGAGTCACGCTCGCGCGGGATGGCAACGTGGTGATCGATTACAAGCCGAGCAACAACGAGGCCAAGGACCGGCTATTCGGAAAGCTCAAGGACATGCTGGGCGATCTCGGGATGCACCACGGGCACCTGCTCCCTCATCACGCGTATCTGAAGAACGAGATCCCGGTCGCCGGGTGCGCCCACCAGGCGGGGACGTGCCGCTTCGGCGTCGACCCTGACAGCTCGGTCCTGAACACGGACTGCCGTGCCCACGAGCTCGACAACCTCTACGTGGTCGACACGAGCTTCTTCCCGAGCATCGGCGCGGTCAACCCGGCGCTCACCGCCATGGCCAACGCCATCCGCGTCGGCGACCACCTACTCGAACGGCTCAGCGCCCAGCCACAACCGGAGCCAGTCCATGCCTGATAACGGCAGCAAGCACCATGTCGTGATCGTCGGGGGCGGGTTCGCCGGCCTCGGTTGCGCCCAGAAGCTCGCCGATCACGACGACATCCACGTCACGCTGATCGACCGCAACAACTACCACCAGTTCCAGCCGCTGCTCTACCAGGTTGCGACCTCGCAACTCGCGGGCACGGACATCGCGCACTCGCTACGCGACGTGTTCGCCGACCAGGAGAACGTCGACGTGCACCTGGCCGAGATCACGAGCGTCGACACCGCAAGCCGAACCGTGACCACCGCCGACGGGGGGTCGTGGACCGGGGACGTGCTCGTCGTGGCCGCGGGCTCGCAGCCGAACTTCTTCGGCACCCCGGGCGCGCCCGAATACTCGTTCCCGCTCTACTCGCTCGACGACGCCACCCGGCTGCGCTCGCGCATCCTCGGCCTGTTCGAGCAGGTCGACCGCGACCCATCGCTCGTCGACCGCGGCGCGCTGAACGTCGTGATCGTCGGCGGCGGCCCGACCGGCGTCGAAGTGGCCGGCGCGATCGGCGACATGATCAAGGTCACGGTCCCGACCGAATACCGCAATCTCGACCCCACCAAGGCCCGCATCTGCCTGTTGGACTTCGGCGATGCGTTGCTCAAGCCGTTCTCAGACAGCGCCCACGGCTACGTTGCCAAGGTGCTTAACGAGAAGGGAATCGAGATCCACCTCGGGACCGGCGTCAAGGAAGTCGGAACCGGTCATGCCGTGTTCTCAGACGGAACCGTCCTTCCCACCCGCTGCGTGGTGTGGGGCGGCGGCATCAAGGCCGCGGCCGTTGCCGCCGACTGCGGCCTGGCCCAAGGACGCGGCGGGCGCGTCGAGGTTCAAGCCGACCTCACCCTCGCGGGCAGCCCCGGCGTCTACTTCGTCGGCGACATCGCCAACATCCCCGACGTCGAAGGCAACCCCCTCCCCCAGCTCGGGTCAGTTGCGCTCCAGTCGGGGATCTGGGCCGCGAACAACATCGTCGGCGGCTTCGAAGGCAAGCAGCCGAAGGACTTCCGCTATCACGACAAGGGGATCATGGCGATGATCGGCCGCGGCGCCGCGATCGCCGAGGTCGGCAAGCGCCACCACGAGATCCACGGCGAACTCGCGCACATGGCCTGGCTTGGCGTCCACGCCAGTCTCATGACCGGGACACGAGCCAAGATCGAGGCGTTCGTCGACTGGGCCTGGGACGGGTTCACCAAGACCGGAGGCCCCCACGTGCTCGACCGCGGGGACGCCGCGGAGATCAACTGGGACGATGACCCCGCGGTCGCCGTCTCCGCCTGAGGAGGTACACATGGCCGTACGCGAGAACAGATACGACGCGCTCGACGACGAGGCTCTGTTGCGGCACCTGAGCGAGGAAGCGGACCGACGCAGGGAAGGCCTGACCATCGAGCAACGGTCAGGCCAATGGATCGCCGAGTCCTACCTCAGGGACGGTCTGTCGTCGGGCAGGACGGTGATGCTGGGCGCTGCCGGACTCGATCGCCGGACCGCGATGCTGGGCCTGGCGGAGAAATTCGAGGCCAACCGGTGACGTGAACCGCCGGCTATCGGCGGTTCACACGGCGAGGATCCGCGCCTTTTCGGTGGCGAATTCCTGCTCGGTGAGAATCCCCTGCGCTTTCAGGTTCCCGAGCTCCTTGAGCCGGGCGATGCGGTCATCCGTCGGGTTCGAGGCGGGCGCGGGCGGTTGGGCGTATTGCGGCGGTGGGGCGTATTGCGGCTGTTGCGCGTACTGCGACTGGGGGGCGTACTGCGGTTGCGGCGGTTGCGCGTACTGCTGCTGATCCTGCTCAGACCAGCGGTTGTACTGACGGCGGGCCACACGGTTGGACACGGCCGTCCAGGTCCCAGCGGCCACGGCGGTACGGGCAACTCCGCGAAGTAGTCCTGGCATCGCGTCTCCTTTCGCCTAAGCCGCGGCTTCCGCGGCCTCGAGGGCATCAAACAGAGCCTGAACGCCGATCCGCTCATTCGCGATGAGCACGCCGCCGTTGCGATGCACAGCCCCGATGAACGGAGCCGCCCAGCGATTTTCGTAGGCGATCATCACGGCCGCGCTCCCGGGTTCGATCTCCGCTGCCGCCAGTGCCGCGTCATCATCGTTGAGCATGCCGGTGTTTGCTCCGGCGAAGACCGCCAGATCGCCGGCGGTGTCCTCGTCGAGACTTGCGAAGTCAAAGCCACCGAACGTCCCGTCCGCCTCCTTCTGCACGAACAGCGCGTCGAGTACGCGGATGATTCCGCGGTCGACGAGGTCGAGCAGAATTGGAATTGCCTCACCGGTCTTCGGGGCGCCCGGCGGATAGCCGATCACGACAACGTCGATCGGGCCGAACGCTGCTTCATCGTCTTCCATTGCCCCTCCGCCGATCCGGATTGCGTAACCGAAGCTTCGCGAAAAGTGCCGCGGGACCGACCCCTCAGCATCATCCGAATGGGATGAGGATGCGCGCTAGGACTGCCAGTTCGGGAGTTGCTGCACCGACCACTTGTTGCCGTCCGGGTCGCTGAAGAACACGAACGACCCCCACGGGAACTGCTGAACGTCGCTGACGTCGACGCCGCGCTGCGCAAGCTCATCGTGGGCCTGCGCGATGTCCTCGACGACGAGCTGAAGCCCCACGACCGACCCGGGCTCGGCGTCGGTTAGCCCGTTCCCGAGGGCGATCGAGCACGCCGACCCGGGCGGGGTGAGTGGCACGAAGCGGATCTCCTCGCTGACCGTGTGGTCGTGATCAGCGTTAAACCCGGCTTGCTCGACGTAGAACGACTTGGCCCGGTCGACGTCGGATACGGGAATCGCCACCAGCTCGAGCTTCCAGTCCACCACGCCCTCCTTTTGAGCCGGTGAGATGCCGGCGTTCGCTCCTGGTTACGCCCGGGGACACTACGCCCGAAATAGGTCCGTTTCGGTCCGCGTCGGCCGGGCCGGCGCAGCCCGGTTGACTCAGGCCGCGTTCTCGACGAAGCCGCGCAGCGCTTCCCGTGCGCCGCCCACGACCGGCTCCCCATGAGCGAGCAGGAGCAGGTCGAAATCGAGCTCGAGCAGGCGCCGGTACGCGTCGCGCAGGCCCTGCTTGGTGCGCTCCGCGTCGTCCATCAGGAAATCGGCGACAAACCGCAGCTCCCCGCCGTCCCGTGAACGCACCACCCCGTCCGCGCACGCCAGTGCCCGGTGGCGCGGGATGTGCAACGCGGTCTCATCGGGGCAGATCGCGTCCACCTCGTACACGACGACCTCGCCCGGTAGCTCGTCGCCGAAGCGGAACGCCTGCACGGCACCGCGCCCATCGAGTTCGTACACGCCGTTCTCGATGCAGCGAACGGCACACCCGAACGCCTCGTGCAGACGCCATGCGTCTCGGTCGTGGTGGCGATTGGTCAGGACCGCGTGCTCGGGCACGCCGTGCTCGTCGAACCACTCGAGGCCCTCCGACGGGATCATCGGGTCGATGACCACGCGCTCGGACTCCAGGTAGTAAGAGCTCACCTCGGCGCCGATCGACTCGCGTCGCGCCGTCCAGTGCCACACGCCGGGGGCGATCTCGATCATCGGTGCCTACCCTAGCCTCCGCGCTGCGATTGACTAGTCAACTATAGTCCTGGATATGGATACCAGCACCGCACGCCCGGATGGCGACACGATCATTGTCGAAGACCCCGACGCCCTCGCGCCCGAGCCCATGACGGCGGGCGCCGCCGGCACAGCGCCACAGTGCGCCGTGTCGGACTCTCCGGAGAGCTCCACCCTCGAGGGCAACGCGCTCGAGGCCTGGCGTAGCTATCTCCAGAGCCACGCGACGATCCTGCGCCTGCTCGACGCGGAGCTCGTCTCCGAGCACGGCATCACCACCCGCGATTACGAGGTGCTGCTGTACCTCGCGCAGGCCCCCGACCGGCAGCTGCCGATGTCGGCGCTGGCGGAGAGCACGATGCTCACGCGGTCCGGGATCACCCGATTGGTCGACGGTCTCGTGTCCGGGGGGTTCATCGAGCGTGCGGCCTGCCCGAACGACGCCCGGGTCTCCTACGCGCAGCTGACCGACGAAGGCTTCGCCAAGCTGCGCAACGCCGGTTGCACGCACGTGCGCAGCATCCGCCGGCTGTTCCTCGAGCACTTCGACGCCGAGGAGACCGCCCGCCTCGCCTCGTTGCTCGGGCGGCTCCCCGGCGCTCAGCGCGGCGGCTCGTGCACCGCGGAGGGCGAGGAATGACCCCCGCGGCCGCGTCGCTCGAGAGCGACCCGGCGACCCGGATCGCTCCCGACACAACGCTCGGGGCCGTTCGTCTGACCGTCTCTGACCTGGATCGCTCGCGGACGTTCTACGAGCGCGCGATCGGACTGCGATCGACTGAGCGCGACGACGGGACGCTGGCGCTCGGCGTCGCCGACGACCCGGCCTTGATCGAGCTGCGCGGCGACAGCGCGGCCCCACGGCTGAACCGACGCGCACCCGGCCTCTATCACCTCGCGATCCTCGTCCCGACGCGCCAGGACCTCGCGTTCGCGCTGGCCCGCCTGGTCGTTGCCCGCTGGCCGCTGGACGGCGCATCCGACCATCTTGTGAGCGAGGCGCTCTACCTCTCCGATCCGGACGGGAACGGCATCGAGATCTACCGGGATCGTCCCCGGGCCGATTGGCCACACTCGGACGGACAGCTCCAAATGGCGACCATGGCCCTCGACCTCGACGACGTGCTCGGCGAGCTGGGCGGGGCACCGGGCCTCCAGGAGCAGGCGCCGGCGGGAACTCGGATCGGGCACGTCCACCTCCAGGTGGCAGACGTGGCCGCAGCCGAGGCCTTCTACCACGGCGTGCTCGGTTTCGACGTCATGGTCCGCGGCTATCCCGGCGCGCTGTTCGTGTCCGCCGGCGGCTATCACCACCACATCGGCCTCAACACCTGGCACAGCGCCGGCGCCGGGCCGGCGGCGGCCGGGTCGGTCGGGCTGCGCTCGTTCACCATCGAGCTCCCCGACTCGGAGGCGCTGGATGCCGTAACGGCGCGGATCGAGGCGGCCGGCCTTGCCCATGAGCGCCGGGCGGACGGCATCCTCGTCCGCGATCCGTTTGCCAACGCCGCCCTGTTGACCACCCCGACCCCCGACTAGCCGGCCAGACGCGTCGCCGCGCCCAGCGACGTCGCTACGCTTCCCTCTCGCGGCGACGTGGCGGAGTGGCTACGCAGCGGCCTGCAAAGCCGTCTACACCGGTTCGATTCCGGTCGTCGCCTCTTTGTGGATGCGCTGCAAACGGGAGGGTTTCGAGGATGGGTTGACTAGTCGTGGACCGCGCCGGGGACCAAGGCTCCCCAAGGGCTCCCCAAAAAGTCACGACGCGGTTGCGGTGCGGAGGCTCACGACGTTGCCTGCGGGGGCGTCGCTCTGCCATAGCCCCGAGAGCTTCGCCGCGGCGTCGGGGTCGGGCGCGTAGTGCAGGTAGCGCTCGGTCGTGGTGATGTGGCGGTGGCCCATCATCCGCTGCACGTCGTAGATGTTGAACGCGCGGATCGCCTGAGTTCCGAAGGAATGCCGGAGGTCGTGGAACCGGAGCACCGGAAGCCCGGCGCGCTTGGCGGCGCTGATGAACCGGCGATAGAGCGAGATCCCGCAGATCGGCTCGCCTCGCTTCGCCTCGTGCTCGAACACGAGCGCCTCTCCTGGGCGCGCCTGGCAGTAGGGCAGCAGACCGGCGCGGACATTCGCGCTCATCGGCACAGACCGGACGCGACGCCCCTTGTTACCGGCGTGGCCGCCACGCCTCGTGTAGCCGTCCTCGAAACGGAGGATGCCGTTGGCGAAGTCGACGTTCCGAACCTTGAGCGCCGAGATCTCACTCAGGCGCGGTCCGGCCTCCGCCGCGAGCGTGTAGATCGCCGCATCGAGCGGCGAGTGCGCGGGGGCCTTGAGCTGCATGAGCTGCGTCGGGTCGTAGAACCGAAGCCGCCCCTCGCTCTCGACCTTCGCGGACATCCACTCCCAGGCGAGCGGCGGCGAGCTCGCGTGCGCTCCGAAGGCGCCGCGGATGATCCGGCGGACGTGGCTGACAGTGCTCGCGTTGCGGCCGGCGTCGACGAGCTCCACGCGCACGGCGATCAGGTCCTCGCCGCTGAACGTGTCGAGCGGCCGATCCCCCCGGGTCAGCCCGCCCCGCCACATCCGGTCGCACAGCCAGTTGGCGATCCGTCGGTATTCGGCAGTCGTCGATGCGCGCAGCTTGCGCTCGCACTCGCTGTACGCGATGAACTCGTCAAGGGCGCGTCTGAGCGTTCGCCGGTCGTCTGGCAACGAGATGGCGTGCGCGTCGAGTAACCGTTGGGCAGCGGCCTCGGCCTGGGCCTTCGTCATGAAGTTCGCCGGCGGCCGACTCTTCCTCAGCCACGCCTTACCGAGCGTCTTGCGCGAGTCCTTCCCGCTCGGGAGCCAGGTAGCGGATGACCCAGACCGGGTGCTGCCGCGGCTTGCCCTTGTGCTCGGTCGACAGGCTGACCGAGCCGTGCAGATAGCCGTTAGCTTGCATCGGGACTCACCCTCCTGATGCCGGGCTCCGGGGCGTCAGCGCGCCGCCGGAGCGATTTGTCGGGAGCTCTCCGATTCGCAGTCGGAGGGCTTCCGTCCGTCCGCGCCATCGTACGACCCGGCGCCGTCGACGCGACCGCCGTCAGGCGGCATCCTCGCGTTCGACGATCCACCGCTCGATCGCCTCGAGCCGGTAGCGGTAGTAGCGGCCGAGCTTGACCGTCGGGATCGCGCCGGCGCCCGACTGGCGATAGATCCAACCGGTCGGCACACCGAGGATCTCGGCGAGCTCGTCCGCGGTCAGCAGCGTCCCTGTTCGCTCCGGGTCGGTTCGCCGGCTCCGATCGCCGCCATTCGCGCGGACGCGTGCGGCGAGAAGGTCCGCCAGCCCGGCAAGCTCGTGATCGGTCAGCAACTCTCTCACGACGGTTGAAGCTATGATCTCGCTAAAGATCTCTGTAATCTACAAACGAATGTTATCGATCCTTAGTGTGACTGGCCGTGGCTGACGACGAGTACCTCACGCCCGCGCAGGTCGCCGCTGAGTTGCACGTCACCACGATCACGGTGCGCCGGTGGATCACCACTCGGCAGCTCACCGCCGCAAAGGCCGGCCCGCGCCGGTGGATGATCCGCCGCTCCGACGTCGACCGTTTCCTCGCCGGCGCCCGAGAGGACCCGGCCGCCGTCGACGCCCCATCGGAGGATCCGTCGTTCAGCAAACAGTTGGTGGCGCCCGGTGAGCGCTGAACGGGCCCGCGAGCAGCTCGAGCTGTCTGAGGGCCGGTGGGAGGGCGCGATCCGCGCACACGCCCAGCCGCCCCCCGATGCCGGCTTCACCCGCCGCCTGCGAGCGCTCGCCGACGCCGCCGCGCAGGAGCAGGCCGCGTACGGGTACGCCACCGAGGAGGGATTTGGGTGGCGACCGGGCCCGCCGTGGCTGCCGCCGCAGGAGCTGCGGCCGGCGCCGTGGCGATCGTCGCTGGCGCCAGCTGAAGCATGGGACCGCTTCGACGATGCCGCCGAAGCCCTGAGTCGCGCGAGGACCGGCGTGAGCGTCATCGCGGTCTCGCGCGCGTTCGGTGTGCTTGCCGACGCTGCCCACACACTTGCCGCCGCGATCGACGACCAGCAGCACGCGCACCGTAGAACGAGCGCCGCATAGCCTCACGAGAGCGTTGTCGCCGCCCTTGACTTCGAGGCCGTCCCAGTCCTCGAGATCGGCGATTTGTACCCCCTCGACGATCTCGCACCGACCCGCTGTATCCGCAATCCCCAGGGGATCCGGGGATGCACCTACCTGCCCGCACCCGCCCCCCACACTGGATTCCAGCAGCCGATCAACAGCAGTCGAGGCGGACTATCTGCACACGTGGTGGGCGGGTAGTCCGGCTCGACTGCCCACCGCGGAGCGTCGCGAAAACCCAGTCAGCGCCGGGGCGGGCGCGGGCCGTAGTGAGGCACGAGGTCAGGTTCATAGTGCCGCAGTTTGTGCCGTAGCTCGCACCTGGGGACGCGTCGGTCGTAGTACCGACTTGACTCGGGCCGGCTAGGCACTGGCCGGTGATCGGCGACAGCCTCGCCCTCGCCAGGCTGCGCCCGGCGTCAGCTCGTAGCGTGGCAGTCGCGGCGCCCGAGTAGCGTGCGGAGAAGGCTCATGCGCTTGCGCCCGGTTGCGGCAAGGGCCAGAATTCGCCGTGCTCATGGAGTCCAAGATTGCCACTCTGCGGCTTAGCCACGACGTCGCACACGCGATTGAGAGCGAGGCGGCCCGGGCCGGGATCACGGCGTCCCAGTTCATCCGCGAGGCGGCGCTGGCTCGGGCGTCTGCTGCGATCGCCGCTCGGGGCAGCGGGGACTTCACTCTTCTCGCCGCCGCTACGCGACAGACCCTCGCGCCGGGTTCGGCGGAGCTGCGCCAAGCCGAGCGCGCGATCAGCGCACTCCTTCGGACGGCGAACAGCCAGGATCGAGAAACCATGCGGGCGCTTAGGGCCGAAGGCGCCCAGGCGGTCAAGCACAGCCGCGAGCGTCGCACCGCTCGCGATCGCACCGGCTGATCCGGCACTTCCGGGAGCCATTCGCCGTCCCGCCGACGACGATGTTGGCCGCGTCGTCAGGCGGAACAGCTTGGCGGACTAGCGGTTGGCGCTCGCGCTCGGGGGCGGTGTCTCCTGGTCGGCGGCGAAGGACCAGCGTGCCCCGCAGGGAGTGCTGCGGGGGGCGCGCTCGGAGTTCCTGCGCGTGCGCCCTCTAGCGGGCGGCTGTCTGATTGAGCACTTCCGTGCTTCGCTGATGAATGCGCGCCTCCCAGCGGTGCAGTTCCCCGCGCGCCGTTGTGCTCCGGGGACGCCTGCTCGGCCTCCGCCGAGCCTGCTCGGCACGCGCGAGTACGCGCCGCGCGCGCTGTTCAACGACGGCGGCAAGTCCTCGAAGCTAGCCGCCTCATCGAGTGCTTGACGCATGCGGACATTGTCTTGGCGTTCTGCCAGGTCCTGCATCGCGGTTATGCCGGACGAGGTGTGTGGCATATCCACAACGGCGCGGCGGGTGACATGGTCCCGTTTCGCCCTGCGGTGCGAGGCACGCGGCCGAGCCGCCTGAGGCGGCGCCGAGTCCGCGGCGTGCTCGGGCGACTGCGAAGTGAAGTCATCGGCCGTCGGGTACCATGAATGCGTTCCTACGGACCCGTGAACGTTGCGGGATGCACCCGGTTGGAACCGTAAGTCGGAGGGCGCTTGTTGATCGGCCTGCTTGAGCTTGACCCCGATTTCGCGGCGACGCTGTCGGCCGAGCAACGCGAAGCCGCAGGCGCGGTCATCGTTCCGGTGCATACGGTTGCCGGCAGGACGGACGCGGACGTGGGTGTGCTGCTCGTCCAGGCGGGGGCGTTCGGGGCAGCCGTTCTGGACGGCTGGCTGATGCAGCGGCTGCGCGTGCGCGACCAGGTCGGGCTACGGCTGCTCGGGGTGGGCGACATCGTGATGCCGAGCTCCGATCTCGGGCCGATGAGCCTGGCGGAATCCGAGCTGACGGCCAGTCACGGCACTCGGCTCGCGCTGTTCGACGCGGCGATGCTCACGGCGACGCGGCGATGGCCTGAGCTGATGCTGCGCTTGCTTGAGCGGATCCGCGAGAGCTGGGAGATGCTCGAAGCGCAGTTGGTCATCTGCCAATTGCCGCGCGTCGATCAGCGTCTGTCCGCGCTGTTGTGGCTGCTTGCCGAGCGCTGGGGTCGCGTGACCCCGAGCGGCACATATCTACCGATCGACCTCACGCACGAGACGCTGGGGGCGCTGATCGGCGCCCGCCGCCCCACGGTCACCCTCGCGCTCGCCCAACTCGCCGACGGCGGCGAGCTGATCCGAAACGGGACCGGGTGGATGCTGCTCGAGCCGCCGCCCGCCCCGCGCGGGCGCGCGCGAGAGACAATCGTGCACATGCCGCGGCTCTACAGCCCCCAACCTCCTCTGTGGCAGGAGCGAACGCAACCGCCGGACAATGGATCGCACGCGAACCTCGTGGCACTCAGCGAGGCAACCCGCAGCCAAAGCCGGTGGCTGGCTGACATGGCTCTCTCCGCCCGCATAAAAGCAGCGACGCTTCAGGCGCGATCCCATCGTCTCTGCTCACCCGCCGCGAAGGACTAACCCCGAGAAACCGCTCCGGCGGGTTGGCTCGCGAACGCCGCTCCCAGGAACGGTTCGCTTCAGGCAGCCAAGGGATCGTGCTCGCGCGGCTCGGCCTCGCCCGTAGATAACGACGGTGAAACGGCCCACCGGGCGCGCCCGAGCAGCGCGCCGGAGTCCGTCAACTCAGCAACCGCCGTGGCCCGCAGCTCGGCGGACTCCCGGCGCCGCCGCGCCGTCACCCTACGTGTTTCTGCCGACGCCCGGCGCGCCGCCGCCGCTTGGCTCCTCGCGTCAACCGCCCGCGACATGAGTGCCCATGCCCGGTAACACTCCACAAGTGCGTTATTCCCCACAGCCCCGGGCACGTATCACGCAATTTCGTTTGGCGTCCACGCCGCTGCGACCCGACAGGCACGCGCGGTCTCGCGAACGGCGATCCACGAGTGTGGGAGCGCCGGAAGCTCGGCCGTAAAGAGCGCGGATGTGCCGGGAGAACCCCGTTAGGTGGCCGGTCTCACCATGGACCGGATGCTGGCCGGTTCCGACCCGCAAGTTGGCCGTCCTGGGCGCACCAGGGATTCAGCACGGGCCACATAACTCGTCCCGTTGAGACAGGCCTCAGGCGTTCTCGCGTTCAGCTAGGTTGCGCCATCGTTCGGCGTAAAGGCGAGCGCGTCGCGCACCTTCATGAGCCCGCTTGGCGGCGGCACGTTCCTCTGCGGCACCCTCCCCGCCGGCCCGCTCGCGCCTTTGGGCGTGTGCCTCAGCCAGCGCCGCGCTTCTCTCGAGCGCCGCAGCTGTTCGGCTCATGACCAGCGACACCCGAAGTGCCTCCTCCCGCGTCTCCCGCTGAACACGGTCAGCGGTTGCTGCGGCACGCTTCATAGCCTCCATGTCCATCTGGCCCACGAGATCATGCCAACCGTGTTGCTCAGCGGGCACAACGGCTACATCCAGCGGGCCGACGACGATCACCCAGGGCGGCCATGACTGCTCGCATCCGCCGAGAGCTCGAGCCACTGCTCCGCCTCTGAACGCGCACGCTGCGCGGCCGCGCGGGCGCGCGCAGCCGCGCGACGCTCCTTGGCCGCGGCATCGTTGCGTCGCCTCTCCGTGTGCCTCTCGGCATGCTCCTCCGCGAGGGCCGCGCTCTCCTCAAGCGTCGCGGCTGTTTGGTTCAGCAGGACCGAGAGGCGCTGTGCGGTCTGCCACGTCCGGGTCGCGGCTTCTCCGGCGGCGCTGTATCGCTCTGCCGTTCTGGCACGCCGCTCACTCGCCGCAATCTCGCGCTCGAGCGCGGCCTCCCCCCGGAGATTCGCCGCTTGCTCACGCCGCGAGCCAGCTTCAGCGCGCTTGAGACGCTCTCGGTCTTGCCCGTGCTCCGGCTCGCTTGGGGCCGGCTCACGCTCATCCGCACCGCGCTCGCGTTCATCCGCGGTCTCCTCTCGCGCATCCGCGATCCGGTCGCGCTGATCCGCGATCCGGTCGCGCTCATCCGCGATCCGGTCGCGCTCATCCGCTTCTCGCTCGCGCTCATCCGCCGCTCGCTCCCCCTCATCCGTCCTCGACGCCCGCCCGGACCGCGGCCCTTGACCGTCGCGAGCCGGTCGACGCTCATGGCGAAGCCTGGCCCGCTCCTGCTCCAAGACCTCGTCGTCGGTCCGAAGACTCGCCGCGCGGCGCTTGATGTCCGCCGTCAGGCGCTCGATCTCGGCGTGCCCGGCTCCGTCACGGTGCTCCCGCCAACGCGCCCGCAACCGCTCCAGATCCGCCCGATCTGAGTCGAGCTTCGCCGCCTCACGCTCGAGCGCCGCACACTTACGCTCGAACGAAGCCCACTCACGTTCACCGCACGCATCCCAATGTACCGCCGCAACCTCGTGACGGGCCGCACTCTCCTCGTGCACGCGCATCGCCCGCCCAAATAGCGCCTTGCCGTGACGAGGATCAATCTCGGCACCGGGTTCCATGAGGGGATCATTCCTCCGTCGGTGTCACACATCAAGCTACACGCGCGCCACCGCGGCCGAACCCGCACCACGCCCAACCGACCGGGCAACTGCGTAACGCCAGTCACGCCACACGCAGGCGCTCGCTGGTCCGACATGAGTCTGCCGAGCAATCGGACGCGCTGTTGGGTGACCGACACGGGTGTGGGCCACAAGCCATCCGGCACCCACAGGTGCTCGGGACGCGCGGAGCGTTCGTCGTCGCCGCCCACAGGTCTCGTTGGGCCGAAAGCGAACTATTTTCTGCTCGCGAGACTGGCGCGTCAGGCAAACACCTCTGTCCTCAGGTCGAGCCCGGGCAAACCGACGAAAACGGCGTCGTGGGCTACGAGAGGGATGTTCCAGCGGATCGCAGCGGCAGCAATCCACAGATCGGCGTTGTGGAGCCGCTGATGCAGGCGTGACCGATCGCTCGGCAATCGTTGCGAAGCTGCGCAACCGTCTCGATTGTCTCGTCGTCGACCGGCAGGACCCCTACACCGGCTACTGACCGCGCGAGCTCGCCGACTCCCCCCGAGCCGCAGCCCGCCGTAAGAGCTCCGTACCTTTAGGAATCCCGCGTGAGCGTCGCCGCCGGCTGCGGTTCGCCTACGGCCTGATGGTCGTGATGGGCGTCGCCCTGGCGGTTCTGTTCATCCTCGCGCCCCGCGCGGCCGTGTGGGTCATCCTCATCGGCGTTGGCGGGTCATGCTGTTCGCGCTCGGAGCGGTCGCGGTTCAGGCCGTGAGCGATACCCGACGGGCGCGCCGGCGGCGGCTAGGCCCTCCCAACGCCTAGTGCAGGCAGAAGCCCGTGCCGGTGGCGTTGATGCACAGCAGCCCGCGCAGGGTGACGCCGTCGGCGTCGAGCACGACGAGCCGGGGTTCGACGCGGCCCTCAATGAGCGTGACGGCCTCTGACATCGGCGTGTCCGGCGTCGCGGTCAGCGGCGCCGGATCGCGGTAGTCAACCGCGGGCGCATCGTCCGGCGCATCAGCGGGCACGCCGTCCCGCTCGATCAGTCCCGCGAAGCGCTCGCCGTCAGCCAGCAGCACCGTTCGCACGCTGGGTCGCTCGAAGGCGCGCCGCACGTCGAGCACCGATGCGTCTGACGGAAGCGTCTTCGGCGCCCCGAGCATCACCTCGCCAACCGTCTGAGTGAGTGCCTCTTCCCGCGTTACGGTCCGGCTGGCCATGGGCTGGATGCTACCGACCGCCCCACCCCGGCCAACCCGGGAGCTGGCTCTGGCCGACCACGAGGTCGACGACGCCCGATACGTAGCGCCCTCCCTTGACATCGCCGTCGGTCACGAGACGAGGCGTGTCCGTCGAGGTGCCGTCCTCGCTCAGCGAGATCAGCAGCGGGCGGCCGCCCACCCAGGCCTCGGCAGGCGTGACGGTGGCGACGTAACCGTCGGAGCCGATAGCGGCAACCCAGGTGTTCAGGCCGGTGGGCGCGTGGGCGGCCCGGAGCACCTCCTGGAGGGTCGGACCGGTCTCGACATGCTGCTGGCTCGCCGTCCCGGCCAGGAAGCTGACGTTGAGCGTTCGCGCGGGCAGCGCCGCGAGTTCGGTCGAGCTCAGCACCGTGCTGCGCGAGCCGTCCTGCACCGTCACCGCGCCGGTCACCGTCGAGGTGGTTGCGACTGGGTTCTGCACGCCGACCGTGATGCGGTCCACGTCATCCAGGCTGCGCGCGTCATTGGTGTCGCCGGGCACGACGAGGTCGAGTGCCTGGGGCTGATGAGCGTTCTCTGGCAGCGTCAAGTAGGCCGGGTGGTCTCCAAAGCTCGGATCGAGCTCGCCGAGCGCAAAGGTGACCGAGCGGCCCCACGCGTTGCTGACCGTGACGGTCACCCGGAGCAAACCATTCTTCGTTCCCGCCGGCCATGTCGGCGCAGCGGTGTTCACCAACGTGTCCACTGACACGCCCTGTTCGTTCTCGGTGCGCGTGCCACCCCACCACGAGGAGCGGGTGATGGTGAACTGGGTTTCCTGCGACTTCAGTTGGCCGAGCGAGTAAGTCGCAGGCGTGGCGGCCGCCCCGCCGACCGTCAGGCTCGGTGCCGGCTCATGCCGGAACCCGGCCGACGCCGCCGACGGAACCGCGAGCAGCACCCCAGCCAGCACCAGCGACAGCAACGACCTACGACTCATCTCAGCCCCCTATCAGATCGGATATTGACGCGGCAGCTCCTGAACGGTGATCCAGCGCAACTCGGTGAACTCCTCGAGTGCCGCCCGTCCTCCGAAGCGCCCGAAGCCGCTGCCCTTGACCCCACCGAACGGCATCTGTGGCTCGTCCTGAACGGTGGTGTCGTTGATGTGGCAGATGCCCGACTCGATCCGCTGGGCGAGTTCGAGCGCGGCGGGGACGTCCCGGCTGAACACGGCCGCCGACAGTCCGTACTCGCTGTCGTTCGCCACCCTTACGGCCTCATCCACACCATCGACTCCCATCACCGCAACCAGCGGCCCGAACGACTCCTCCGAGTACAGGCGCATGTCGGCTGTAACGCCGGCCAGGACGGTCGGGGGGAAGCACGGACCGTTTGGCTCTCCGCCGCTGAGCGCCGTGGCGCCCTTTTGCACCGCATCGGCCACGAGCCCGCTGACGCGCTCGATCGCGGCCCGGTTGATGAGCGGCCCGATCGCCGTGCCCTGCTCGCGCGGGTCGCCGATGGGCAGCGCGCGGGCTCGCTCGGCCAGCTTCTCGGCCAGCGAGTCCGCGACCGCCCGGTCGGCAACGATCCGCTCGGTTGACATGCAGATCTGCCCCTGATGAAAGAACGCGCCGAAGCTCGCCGCCGCGGCGGCGCGATCGAGGTCGGCGTCCGCCAGCACCACCATCGGCGCCTTCCCGCCGAGCTCGAGCAGCACCCGCTTGAGATGCTTGCCGGCCTTCTCGGCGATGATCCGGCCCACCTTGGTCGAGCCGGTGAAGTTGATCCGTCGCGTCGCTGGGTGCGCGATCAGCTCATCCACGACGTCGGCCGCGTCCTCCGGACGGTTGGTGATCAGGTTGACCACGCCGGGAGGAAGACCCGCGTCCACGAGCGCCCGGACGATCGTCGCGTGCGTGCGGGGACAGATCTCGGACGCCTTCAGGACGACCGTGTTGGCATAGGCGAGCGGGGTGGCAAGCGCGCGGGTACCGAGGATCACCGGCGCGTTCCACGGTGCGATCCCCGCCACGACGCCGGCCGGGGCCCGAACGCCCATCGCCAGCTTGCCCGGCACGTCGGAAGGGATCACTTCGCCGACCAACCCGTAGGCCTGCGCGGCCGCCTCTCTCAGCATGCCGGCGGCCAGCTGGACGTTGAACATTCCCCAGCCGAACACGCCGCCGGTCTCCTCGGTGACGATCCCGGCGATCTGTTGCTGGCGTTCCATCAGCAGGTCGGCCGCTTTTCCGAGTACCTCGCGCCGCATCGCCGGTGCGCTGCGCGACCACTCCGCGAAGGCTTCGGCGGCGGCGTCGACCGCGGCGCGGGCATCCTCGCGGCCGGCAGCGGCCGCCGTCCCGACCTCCTCTCCCGTGTACGGGAACGTCTGAACATAGGTCTGGCCAGACTGGGCGTCTGTCCATCTGCCCCCGATCAACAGCTGTTGCCGGGACCCGTTGGTCGTCGTCATCTCTCTCCTTCAGCTGGGAACGGGTCCGAGCGTCATCCACGCTCGCTCGACGCCTCCGTACCGGCGCTGCATCGTTCGTGAGGTTGGGCCGCGCCAGTGCGCGGTCCCGAGATCGGCACACACCGGCGCCCGGCCGGTGCGCGTCCAGAAGTCGGCAAGCGCGCCACGGATCGCTTCGTCGCTCCAGCGCTGGAAGCGGATCGAGGCACCCGCGTCGAGAATTGCCGCGTTCCAGGGACTGAGCTCGTCGCCGTACACATCGCACACGACGGCCGCGCTCGGCCATCGGGGGCTCGCGGCTTCCCACACCCCGGGGAACGACCGCGAGGGCGTCCACTCGTGATAGCTGGGCGCCCGCCCGTGCTCGGCCATCCAGTCGCGGATCGCCGCACGCACGGTCTCCCGCGTCCAGGCCCGCTGGACCGTCGGCTCGGACGAGGTGCAGCACAGGCACCGCTGCGCACGCGGGCTGGCAACGGGTCCTCCGCACTGCGCGCAGATGCCGGCGCGCAGGTAGTTGTGCACGGTCGAGACCGAGACGCCGAGCCGCTCGCCGATCGCCCGGATCCGGTGCCCTTCGGCCCGCAGGCACCACGCCGTCTGAATCCGTTCGGCGGCGGTGTCCTCAAAGCTCAGACTGCGGGCCGGGAGGCCGGCAGCGTTGAGGGCATTGCTCCAGGTGCCGAAGTGGGCGGCCACGCACGAGCTGCTCGGCCAGTACGGGTGCTCCCGCATCCACTTGCGCTGAGCCGCCGGCGCGTCGTGCGGTCGCTCCCCACACCAGTCCTGGCGCCGCGGCGGAGCACCCATCTCCTGCGCCCAGTCGCGCAGCGCTCGCAGGATCGCCTCGTCGGTCCACCGGCCGGGGGTCCCCGGGTGAGCCGCCGGCGCGTAGCGGGCCGGCGCGGCAACCGTATCCGCCCGGCCCGGTCTGGGGCCCGAAGCCGGACGGATGGTCGCCATCGTCCTGTCGTCCCCGGCTCAGAGAGCCGTGACGACGGACTTGGTCTCGAGGTAGTTGTTCAGGACCTGGTGGCCCATCTCACGACCCCAGCCCGACTCCTTGTAGCCGCCGAACGGCATCGCGGCGTCGAACACGTGGTAGGTGTTGATCCACACCGTGCCCGCCCGCAGCCGCTTGGCCGTGCGATGCGCCTTGGAGATGTCGCGCGTGAACACCCCGGCGGCGAGGCCGTAATTGGTGTTGTTCGCAGCGGGCACGATGTCGTCCGGATCGTCGAACGGGATCGCACAGACGACCGGCCCGAAGATCTCCTCGCGCTCCACCTTCATGTTCGGGTTGGTGTTCGTCAGAACCGTGGGCTGCACGAAGTAGCCCCGATCCGCCGCGCGCGCCCCGCCGACCACGGCCTCGGCACCGTCGCCGCGCCCCGAGTCGAGGTAGCCGAGCACCTTCTCGAACTGCTCGTCGGAGATGAGCGGACCCATCTGCGATTCCGGATCGGTCCCCGGAGCGACCTTGATCTTCTTGGCCTGCTCGGCCACGCCGGCGACGATGTCGTCGAACAACGGGCTCTGCACATAAAGGCGCGAGCCCGCGTTGCAGCACTGGCCATGGTTGAAGAAGATCCCGTTGGCGGCGCCGATGATCGCGCTCTCCGGATCAGCATCCGCGAACACGACGTTCGGCGACTTGCCGCCGAGCTCGAGCGTGACCTTCTTCAGGTTCCCGGCCGCGGCCTGGACGATCAGCTTGCCGACCTCGGTCGAGCCGGTGAACGCGACCTTGTCGACGTCGTCGTGCGCCGCCAGCGCGGCTCCGGCGTCGCCGAAGCCGGTCACGATGTTCACTACCCCGTCGGGCAACCCGGCCTCCTGGAGCAGCTCGCCGAGACGCAACGCCGACAGGGGCGTCTGCTCGGCGGGCTTGAGCACCACGGTGCAGCCGCACGCGAGGACGGGCCCGAGCTTCCAGGCCGCCATCAGCAGCGGGAAGTTCCACGGGATGATCTGACCCACCACGCCGACCGGCTCGCGCAGCGTGTAGGCGAGGTACTCGCCCGGAGCGGGCAGCGCCGAGATCGGCACCGTGGTGCCCTCGATCTTCGTCGGCCAGCCCGCCATGTAGCGGAACAGGTCCGCCGCCAGCGCCACGTCGGCCGCCTTGGCGATGTGGTACGGCTTGCCGTTGTCGAGCGACTCGAGCATCGCGAGCTCGTCCGCGTGCTCCTCGATCAGCTCGGCGATCCGCCAGATCAGCCGTCCGCGATCCGACGCGTTCATCCGCCGCCAAGGCGAGTCGTCGGCGAACGCCTTACGCGCCGCCTTGACCGCTCGCTCGATGTCCTCCGCCTGCCCGTAGGCGACCTCGCCGAGGACCTCCTCGGTCGCGGGGTTGAGCGTCTCAAAGGTCTGTCCCGAAGCCGCCTCAACCCATTCGCCGTCGATCAACAGCTTGTGCGGCGAGCGAACAAAGCTGTCGGCCTGCTGCTCCACCGATTCCAGAACCGCCATGCCCATCTCCTCTCCGCGCGAGCCGCGCTCGCGCGTCTCGATGTTTGGTCCCCAGTTCGCGCTGGCTACACGCTAGTCCAATCCTGACTACCAGACAAGTCCATTTCTGCCGGCAATCGCTCGCGTTAGCGTTCGTGGACAAGGTGCCGCGCCCGGATGAGCAAATGACGCCGAGTGAATGGGCGGTTCTGGCTCTGCTCGACGAAGGCCCCACCCACGGCTTCGCGATCGCCCGGGCGATGGCGGAGGACGGCGAGATCGGGCGGATCTGGTCGCTGCGCCGGCCGCGCGTCTACTACGCGATCGAGACGCTCACGCGCGAGGGCCTGGTGCTACCCGCCAAGACGGTGGCGAGCCGAACGGGTCCCCACCGGACCGTCCTACGGATCACTCCCCAGGGCCGTCGCGCGGTCGCCGAGTGGCTGAACACGCCGGTCGAGCACGTACGCGACGCGCGCTCGTTGCTCTTGCTCAAGCTGCTCTTCCTCGATCGCCGCGCAGCCGACCCGCGAGCGCTGCTGAACGGTCAGAGGGAGCGGTTCGAGCGCATCGCGCAGCGACTCACGACCGCGGTGAACCATGCGTCTGGGTTCGACCACACCCTGCTCAGCTGGCGACTCGAGACCGCCACCGCCGCGCTGCGCTTCATCGACACCGTGATCGAGGCAGGCGCGGCCGCACAGGACTCAGGGGCCGAGCAGCGAGCTCAGCGCGACTGACTGCGCAGGCTGCCTATCCGGAGTGATCCGTCGTCCGACTCCTCCGCCGGCGGCGATGCCGATTCGGCGGTGGCCTCGTCGTCGGTCGGAGTCAGATTCTCCAGCCGGTCGGCAGACGGAACGAAGAAGAGGCACCCGGTCAGCGCGGTCGAGAAGTCGAGGATCCGGTCGGTGGTACCGGGCGGATCGCCGATGAACATATTGCTCAGCATGAGCTCGATCAGCGCCGAGGTCCGGGCGTAGGCGATGTAGTAGGTGCCGAACTCGGCTTGGCCGACCCGGCCGAACGGCATGTTGAAGCGCATGATCTGCTGCTCCTCCCCGTCCGGCCCCGTGATCACGTTGAGCGCGAGATGGGAGTTGGGGGGCTTGTCCTCGTCGGGCAGCTCGATGTCGTTCAACTTCGTGCGGCCAATCGCCAGCTCCTGCTCCTCGGTCGAGAGCGCATCCCAGGCGGAGAGGTCGTGGACGTACTTCTGGACGATCACGTAGCTGCCACCGGCGAAGCCCGGATCCTCGTCGCCGATCAGCACCGCCTCATCCGCCGCGCGCCCCTCCGGATTCTCGGTCCCGTCCACGAATCCGAGCACGTCGCGGTCGTCGAAGGAGCGAAACCCGTGCACCTCATCCACAACCTCGGCGAACCCACGCAGGCGGTCGGTCAGCCGCTGGGCCAGCTCGAAGCACAGGTCAAAGCGGTGAGCCCGGATGTGGAACAGCAAATCGCCCGGCGTGGCCACCGCGGTATGCCGCGGGCCGGCGAGCTCGCGGAACGGGTGGAGCCCGGCCGGGCGGGGGCCCACCCCAAGCCGATCCCACAACGCCGCGCCGATCCCGGTCACGCACGTGAGCTCCGCCTCGGGCACGCGAAAGCCCACCGACCTCTTGAGCCCCGACACGTCGGCAAGCACATCGAGGAGGTCGGCTTCGGATCCGGAGGCAACCGTCAGCACCAGGAATATCGCCGCCTCGGTCGGGTGGCTCAGGATCGCCTGGGGCTCGGGAGCGGACATGGTCGGTCGCAACATACGCGACCGGCACCTTGGCTGGCTAGTCGCGAACCCGGCCGAACCGGCTCATCAGTACGTACGTCGCGAGCAGCGCCAGGGCGATCAGCACCGCGGCAAACGGCGCGGCCGCCGCGAACGAAACCGTTCCGCTGTCGGCCCAGAACTGGGTGCCGAGCGTGTTCAAGCCGACCGGCAGCAGGACCTGAGCGGTCGAGAGATCGCCCAGCACGAACGCGAACACGAGCACGCCGGCCGCCGCCAGACCCGGGCGGGCCAGCGGCAGCGTCACTCGCCAGAGCGTTCGCAGCGGGCCCAGGCCGAGCGCCCGCCCCGACTCCTCCAGCGCGGGCTCGATCAGGCCGATCGTCCCGCGCAGGGCCACGACCGCGAACGGGACAAAGAGCATCGCCTCCGCGAGCACGAGCAGCGCCACGGTCCCGTACAGGAAGTGGCCGACGCGGCTGGCTCCGTACGCCACCGCGATCGCCGCGACGAGATCCGGCAGCGCGAACGACAGGTACACGCTGCGTTCGATCGCGGTCACGAGCCGCCCGGACCGCCGTACCGCAACGATCGCGACCGGGAGCGCCAGCAGCACCGCCACCAGCCCGGAGGCGACCCCGAGCAGCACCGTGGTCACGGTCGCCGACCACAGCGAGCCGACCCCCGCGGGAGCGCCGGCCGTGCGGTCGCCCTGGGCGAACCAGTGCGCGAGCAAAGCGAGCGGAATCCCCAGGGCTACCGCCACCAGCAGCCCCAGCCCCGCGAGCGCGAGCGGCAGGCCCCGGCCCAGCCGGTAGCGGGCGACGCCGCGGCGAGCGCCATGGCTGATCCGGGTGTAGTTCGCATCGCCTCTGAGCCGCTGCTCGCCGAACAGGACGACCACGCAGATCAGCGTGGAGAACAGGGACAGCGCCGCCGCGCCGGCGGCGCTGAAACCGAGCTGGTACTGCGAGTAGACGTTGAGCGACAACGTCTGGAACTTCAGCGCCACGAACGCGTCGAATTCGACGAGCGTGTCGAGCAAGACCAGCAACATCCCGCCCAACAGCGCGGGGCGCAGCTGCGGTAGCACCACCCGGACGAAGGTGCGCCACGCTCCGAGACCAAGTGACCGCGCCGTCTCCTCAAGCGCTGGGTCCATCACGCGCAGCGAGGCAGCGACCAGTAGGAACACGATCGGGTAATAGGAGAACGTGACGATCCCGGCTGCACCCCAGAAGCCGGTCAGCGACGAGCTCAGCGTCGCCCAGGCGTAGCTGGTCACGAACAGCGGCACGGCCAGCGGCGCCACCAACAACAGCGACCACACCCGCCGACCGGGCACGCTCGTGCGCTCGATCAGCCATGCCGCGCCCAACCCGAGCACGCCGCATGCCGGCGTCACCAGCGCCGCCAGCTCGACCGTGTGCAGCAAGAGCGTGGGCGTCGCGCTGTCGGTGATCGCGGCCCGCGCCGCCGGGACCCCGCCCTGGAACGCCTGGACCACGGTGATCACGACCGGCAAGGCGACCACCACGGCAACCACGAGACTGACGAGCACGAGGGGTGGTGGGATCCTGAACCTGAGCGCACGCGGCCGCGCCAGTCCGTGTCTCGCCGATACTGCGGTCACGGACGCTACGACGCCCGCGCTCGCCGCGTCCTTCCGCAAGGAAGTTATCCCCGATCCGGGGGCGCTGATATGAGACGCTTGTGCGGTGCCCTGGTTGCCCGAGCTGTTCTCGGCCCCAGCGCTGGAGCAGCTCGAGGACAGGCGGCAGCACGAGCTGGTCAGCGTGCCCTACTACGACGGTTTGGTCGCCGGGGAGTACGACGCCCTGGTCGAGTCGTTCGCGGGCGAACCGGTGCTGCACCACCCCGTACGCGGACGGATCCGCGGCGTACGGCCCTTCCTGGACTACGCCGCCGAAATGAACGGGTGGCTGAACCAGCGCCACATCGCCGTCGAGGACGTCGACACCGTCATTGAGTCCGAGCGTGTCGTCGAGGAGGTGGTTCTGCACCTCGACGCGGCGACCGGACGAGTCGACGTTCCGGTGGCGATCGTGACCGAAAAGGAGTCCGACGGGCGGATCAGCGAGCTGCGGATCTACTTCAGCAGCTGGCCGCTCACTGGCCGCCACTTGAACCGGCCGCCGCTGCTCCAGCCCGACCCGGGCCTGTCAGCAACGGACGTCGTGGGTCAATACCAGCGGGCGGTGTCGGCCGGTGACGCCGACGCGGTCGCGGCCGTATTCAATCCGTACGGTTACACCCGCGAGCCGGCGGGGGCCCAGTACGTTCACGCGGGCCACGACGCGCTGCGGGCCTTCTACGGCTACCTGTTCTCCAACGGCGGAGGTATCCCGCTCGAGCACTGCGCGCTCATCGACGACGGGCGGGCGTGTGCGCTCGAGTACAACGTCGTTCGCTGGGGTGTGACAGAACTCGCACCTCAGGCCGGGGTCGCTGTTTACGTGCGGGGTGAGACCGGCAAGCTCGCGGCCGCGCGCATCTACGACGACGTCGACCCGCCGCTCGGTCCTCGCACCTAGTCCCAGGCGCGGCTCAGTTGGTCATCGGTGGTCCGGTGCCGGCCGGCTTTTGTGCCGCGGCGATCTCGGCCCGAAGCGTCTTCAGCGCCTGGACGTAGATCTCCGAGAACGTGGGGAACGGCTGGATCGTGTCGGTCAGGATCTCCAGCGGGATGTGGGCCCGGATCGCGATCGTGGCCTGCTGCAGCCACTCGCCGGCCTCGGGTCCGAGCGCGTAAGCGCCGGTCAGCCGCTCTCCGTCGGAGAGCAGGGTCAGAAAGCCCTTGTCGGTGTACTCGCGCGTGTACGTTGCGGTCTTGGCCACCCCGGAGAGGGGGACCATCGCGCTGAAGCGCCCGGCCCCGGCACCGACCGCTCCCGCCTGCGGGTCGGTGTAGGTGACTCGCGGAACGGCCTCGTAGTTCGCCTTTCGCGGGTCGCCGAGGATGTTCGCGGCGACCACCTCGCCCTCGTACTTCCCGACGTGGGTCAGCGGCCAGATTCCGGTGACGTCTCCGATCGCCCACAGACGGTCCGCCGCGCGCATGTGCGCGTCGACCGGCACACCGTGGGCGTCGGCCTCGACGCCCACCGTCTCGAGCCCGATCCCGCGCACGCGCGGCCGGCGGCCGGTAGCGACGAGCAGCCGATCGCCACGGACCTCGCGGCCGTCGTCGATCTGAACGACGTAGTCATCGCCGTCGCGCCGCGCGCCGGACGCGTTGGAGGACAGCACGAGCTCGACGCCCTCTCGCCGGAGGAGCTCGCCCAGCGCCTCACCCAGCGGTGCCGGCTCCCGGCCGAGCAGGTGCTCGGCCATGTCGATCACCACCACCTCTCCACCGAATCTGAGCACGGCCTGCGCCATCTCCGCCCCGACCGGCCCACCGCCGAGGATGACCAGCCGTTTTGGGATGGCCTTCATCGACGTCACCTCGCGACTGGTCCAGACGCCGTCGAGCTCGCGCAGTCCGGGGACGGGCGGTATGACCGGATCGGCGCCGTTGGCGAGCACCACGTGGTCGGCCGTATGACGGACACCGTCGACCTCGACGACCCCGGGCCCGGCGAGCCTGCCGGTTCCGCGTATGAGGGCGATCCCGTTGTCGGCCAGCCATTTCACCTGGCCGGCGTCCGAGTAGTCCGAGACCATGAAGTCACGCCACGCGAGCGCGGCCTCGATATCGACCTCGGCGCTCGCGGCCGCCTCCCGGGCCCCGTGCACCGCCTCGCCCGGGCGGAGCAGCGTCTTGGACGGGATGCATGCGTAGTACGAACATTCGCCTCCCACCAACTCGCGCTCCACCACGGCGACGCGCAGGCCCCCCTCGGCCAGCGCTCCGGCGCAGTGCTCGCCCGGCGAGCCCCCGCCGAGCACTATCACGTCGTAGTCGTTGCTCATGTCGGCAGCTCCTCACCCGCGCGCTCGCGCACCATGTAGAGCGCGTACCAGTCCGGCCAGTTCGCATCCGCGTGACCGATGCGCTCCTCGTGCTTGCCGTGTGCGGCTTCGGCCCGGCGCAGGGCGGCGGCGAGGTCGGCGTCCGAGGCGTAGGTCGTCTGGGCCGGGTCGACCCGCCCGGGGAGCCGCGCGGTGATCTCCTGGAGCAGCCAGCCGTTGCCGTCCGGATCGCTGAACGAGGCGAACGAGCTGTAGGTCTTGTCCTCGGGCGCGGGACCGGTGACGCGATCGCTCGCGCCGACGGGATGGAACCGGGCCCCGAGTGCTCCCTCGTGGAAGACATCGCTGACCTCGACGCCCTGCGCGACGAGCTGATCGCGTGCAGCTCCGATGTCGGAAACGGCCAGGTACAGCCCTTGGGCCGAACCCGGCGCCGACGAGGTGAGACCGGTGCCGAACTGGATCGAGCAGCCGGAACCTGGGGGTGTGAACTGGATCAGGCGAACGTCTTCGCTGGGGGTAACGTCCGCATCGAGCCTCCATGAGAGGCGCGCGTAGAACTCCTTCGCGCGGTCGACGTCCGACACGGGGATGACGACCACCTCGAGGCTGGCGTCGGCCCTCCCGGTGATCCCGCCTGCACCCGCGTCGTCGCTGCTCACTTCAGTCGTGCTCATCTCGGCCTCCAAGTATTGGACGGCGGCACCCCCGGCCCGATCTTTCACGCCGCCCGCGCGGAAGTCAACCGGTCTGAGCCAGCGGCCTCGACGTCCGGCCCGCCGATTGCCACCGTTCGCTGACGGCTCTGAGGATCTCCAGCATGGCCCGGGCGGCGCCCGACTGGTACCCCGCGGGCATCACAGCGACGATCGGCCGCGTGAGCCTCACGCCCTGCACGGCGCAGATCCTGACGCCGGCCGGCGCGTTGCGAGCGACCATGTCGGGGACGGGCGCCACGCCGACCCCGGCGGCCACGAAGCCCAGGATCGCCGCGTAGTCGTCGTTGTGAAACGCGATCTGGGGGTCGAACCCCTCGGCCTGACAGGCGCGGACGAATCGACTGGCGTCCGGGCACGCGTGCGCGGTGCCAAGCATCCACCGCTCTTCGGCGAGCTCGCCGAGCCGCACACGCTTGCGCTGCGCTAGGCGATGGCCGCGCGGGAGCGCTACCAGCATCGCCTCCTCGAGCAACAGGACGCCGTCCGATTCCGGCAGCTCGAGCACGGTCGCGTCGTTGCAGAGCGCCAGGTCGACCTCACCGGTTCGCAGCAGCGGCATGACCCCGGGCGGCTCCAAGATAGACACCGACAGCTCGACGTCGGGCAGCCGGTCGCGGAACTCGAGGATGGCCTCCGGGACGATCGTCGCCGCCGTGGAGCTGAGCGTGGACATGCGCAGCTTCCCAGCCCGGAGACCGAGCAGATCATCAAGATCCTGCTCGGCGTCGTGCAGGCGCGCCAGGATGGCGTCGGCGTGCCGAACCAGCAGCGCTCCGGCCTCGGTGAGCCGGACGCCGGTGTTCCGGCGTTCCAGCAGCGTGGCGCCCGTCTCGCGCTCGAGCAGCGCGACGTGGCGGGAGATCGCGGGCTGTGTGTAGCCGAGGGATTCCGCGGCACCCGAGAACGAACCGCACCGTGCCACCTCGCGGAGGACCCGCAGTCGCCTGACGTCGAGCATAACGAGAAGTTATATCGGACCCAGTCGATCCCTATTTGCATTTATGGCTGCTCGCCCCCAACCTTCCTGTGGATGCGCTTCAGAAGACGAATCCGCGGCCAGGTCGCCGGCTACCGTCGCTCTCCGGCCCTGACCATCCGGTGGGCGACACCGGCTGACGCGCCCCGGCTGGCCGTCCTGGCCGAACTCGACGACGCCCGCGTCCCACCCTCCCCGGTGCTCCTCGCATTCGTTGGCGACGAACTCTGGGTGGCGCTGTCGCTCCGCACCGGCACGGTCATCCGCGATCCGTTCAGGCCAAGTGCAGACGTAGCCACTCTCGTTCACGAGCGTGGCCGCCAGCTGACCGCGCCGGGGTGATCACGCGCCGTGATCGTCCTCAGCGTCCTGGCGGTTCTGTTCCTGGTCGGGGTGATCGCGCTCATTCCTCTTGGTCTGCGCGCCGGCGATCGAGCCGGCGATGCGCTGCTGCTCGACGTCCAGCCGCGAGGCGTTCCGCGCGGCGCGACGGTCACCGTCACCAACCCGGGCCAAGATTCGGTCATGCTCGGAATGTCGCTGCGCCGCGCCGGTCCCCGCCTCCGCCTCGATGGCGGGTCCTACATCAGGGTCAGGACCGGAAGCACGAGCTCCGATCTGCAGGCGGGATGCCAGACCGGGATCGCGGTCCTCGAGGCCGGTGAGACCGACACCTTTGTGGTGCCGGCCGGCGCCAAGCTTCCCCAGCGGGCTGAGCTGGTCCTCGTCGTCGGGCAGCCGGAACGGCTGCGCACGATCCACCGGCTCGTCGTCCTCCCACAGCGGGAGCTAAGCCTGGACGATGCGCGCCACCAGATCCGCAAAGCCGGCCTTGAGCCGCTCGAGCGGTAGGCCCCGGACGTGTCGCTGGTGGTGGAACGCTCCCGGTGAAAGCGCGGCCAGCAGGACGTCGGCCAGGTACTCCTGGTCGGCATGCGGCAGGGCTTCCGCGAGCAGCGTGTTGACGTGCAGCCACAGGGCGGCGTAGGGCCGGGAGCGCTGCCAGTGGCCGACGTGCGCCTCGGTCTCCAGCAGGAGATCGCCGTCGCGCTCCAGCCGGTCGAGCATCGCCTCGCCGAACGCGGTCAACCGTGCGGTCGGAGGCGCGCCGGGGCCGAGCGGCGGCGGACCGCGCAGGATCGCCTCCTGGAATGCCCGTTCGGTCTGGTCCAGCAGCGCGAACACGAGCGAGGCGCGGTCGCCGAAGCGGCGAAACACCGTCCCCTTCCCCACTCCGGCCGCGCTGGCGATGTCCTCCATCGTCGTGGCGTGCACGCCGCGCTCGGCGAACAGCCGCTCGGCCGCGGCGATGATGCGCGCGCGGTTGCGGGCCGCGTCGGCTCGCGCCGGCGTCGCGGACTGGATGACAGGTAGCTCGGACACGGTCCCTCGATCATAGAAGCTAAACCGGACCACGGTCCGCTTATTCGTGCTATTGTTGAGCACGCAACAGCACGGCTCCGGTACGAATCTGGCCGTGCGCAACGGATGAGGAGCAGCATGTCAGCCACCACCACGAATGAGCGGATCGCCGGCCAGTGGCGCTTCGCGCAGGTGCATTCCGCCGCAGAGTTCTCCGTCAAGTACGTAGTGGCGAAGTTCCGCGGCAGCTTCGGCGAGCTGGACGCCAGCCTCGAGGACGGGGTGCTCACCGGCTCGGTCAAGGTCGCCTCGGTCAGCGTCAAGGACGAGAACCTTTACCCGCACCTCCAGTCCCCCGACTTCTTTGATGCCGAGAACCACCCCGAGATCACGTTCCGCTCGACCAACATCGAGATCCAGGGCGACAACGTCGAGCTCGACGGCGACCTGACGTTGAAGGGCACCACCCGGCCGATCCATGCGAGCGGCACGATCGAGGGCCCGGTTGAGGACGCGATGGGCAACACCCGCCTGGGCTTCACGCTGGAGACCAAGATCGACCGCACCGAGTTCGGCCTGAACTGGAACGCCCCGCTCCCCAAGGGCGGCCCGTCGCTCTCCAACGAGGTCGCGCTGACCGTCGAGCTCGAGTTCCACAAGGTCGCGTAGAACGATGCACATCCTGGCCATTTCGGGATCTCTGCGCCAGGGCTCGCACAACACGGCGCTCCTGCGGGCGGCAGCGGACATGCTGCCGCCCGGGGTGACCGTGACGTTTTACGACCGTCTCGAGGAGATCCCGGCCTTCAACGAAGACCGGGTGGCGGAGCGTCCGGAGCCAGTCGAACGATTGTGGGACGCGGTCGCGGAGGCCGACGGCGTACTGATCGCTACCCCCGAATACAACAGCTCCATACCGGGCGTGCTCAAGAACGCCCTCGACTGGCTCTCGCGGCCGCTGATCGAGAGCCCGCTGCGCAACAAGCCGGCGGCCGTGATCGGGGCCTCGACCAGCATGTTCGGGGCCGTCTGGTCCCAGGCGGAGACGCGCAAGGTCCTGGGGGCGATCGGCGCGCGCGTCCTGGATCGCGAGCTGCCCGTGCCGAGCGCCGAGGAGCAGTTCGACGAGGCGGGCAGGCTCGTGGAGAAGGAGATCGAGCAAGAGCTCGGCTCGATCGTGCAGGCGCTGGTCGACGCAATCGAGGCGCGCGCGGCGGCACTGGCCCGGCGCTAGCAGCGGGCCGCGAGGCCGAAGGCCTCGCGGCCCGCGGAATTAATCAGCTCGCGGCCCGCAGGGTCGCCTCGAAGTCGGTCTTCGAGATCGGCCCGATCGATGGGAGCGTGACCCCGGCGGTGCGGTAGCGCTCGACTCCCGCCCTGACCGCCCGTTCGTCCCCGACAGCCGTGAGAGCGGTTAGAAAGTCGTCGGAGATCGCCGCGCGCATCGCATCGGGGTCGTTGTTCGCCGCGTCGTAGGCGGCGATGTCCGCGGCGTAGCCCGAGCGCTCGATCATCGTGCGGTAGAAGGGCAGGGCGAAGTAGGTGAGCAGCTCACTGCGAAGGGTCGCGTACGCGTCCGCGCCGTGGTCGGTGCGCGCGGCCGGGACCGCCGCGATGACCTCGAAGCCTTCGAGCGGCTTGCCGGCGCGTTCGCGTCCCTCACGCACAGCGGGCATCACGACCTCCTGGATGTAGCTCGGGTTGCACAGCCACAGCATCACGCCGTCCCCCACCTCGCCGGCCAGGGACAGCATGTTCGGCGACAGCGCGGCGATGAAGATCTGCAGGTCCGGACGTGGCTCGAGGCCGGCGAGATGAAACCCGGTCCGCCACTTGGCGCCGACGGGAGGATCCTCACCGCGCAGGATTCCCCGGACGATCGCCACATACTCCCGCATCTCCTGCACCGGATGGTCGATCGTCTGGCCGTGCCATCCCTCGACGATCAGGCGATGGGAGACGCCGAGGCCGAGGCTGAGCCGCCCGCCGGAGAGCTCGTCGATCGTTGCCGCGGTCTGGGCCATCGTGGCCGGGGTACGCGTGTAGATCGGGACCACGCCGGGGCCAACCCGGATGCGCTCGGTGGCCAGCGCGTACGCGGTCACGACGGTGAGCGATTCGCGGCCGGCGATGTGGGTGACGAACGCCGAGTGATAACCCAGCGACTCGGCCAGCTTGACGCGCGCGATCGCCTGGTCCAAGGAGCGGCCGGTGGATACGAAGCATCCCGTCTTCGGCATGGGAGCGGCAGCCTAGCTGGGAGAGCCGCCTACCCGCCTTGATCGAGATGGACCTCGGTGGAAGGATCGGTCTGACATAAACGCCGATCCGAGGAGCCATGGACTAGATGCTCGACTCAAGCGCCCGGACAACCCAGCCGCTCACCGGCGCGGAGTATCTGGAGAGCCTCCGCGACCGCCGGGAGGTGTATGTCTACGGCGATCGGGTCAAGGATGTCACCACCCACCCGGCGTTTCGGAACACCGCGCGCTCAATCGCGCGCCTCTACGACGCGCTGCACGACCCGGCCCGGCGTGAGGTGATCACCACCCCCACCGACACGGGCAGCGACGGGGTCACGCACAAGTTCTTCCGCTACCCGCGTTCCGTCGAGGACTGCGTGGGTGACCTGGAGGCGATCGCCGAATGGGCCCGCCTCGGATACGGGTGGCTCGGGCGCAGCCCCGATTACAAGGCGGCGTTCCTGGCCACGCTCGGTGCCAACGCCGACTTCTACGACCCCTACCAGGACAACGCCCGACGCTGGTACCGCGAGGCCCAGGAGCGCGTCCTCTACTGGAACCACGCGATCATCCATCCCCCGGTCGACCGCAACCGCCCGCCCGAGGAGGTCAGCGACGTGTTCATGCACGTCGAGTCCGAGCGCGACGAGGGCATCGTGGTCAGCGGCGCGAAGGTCGTGGCCACGGGCTCCGCGCTGACCCACTTCAACTTCATCGCCCACTACGGACCGATCCCGGTGCAGAAGAAGGAGTACGCGCTGGTCTGCGCCGTGTCCATGGACACGCCGGGCGTGAAGCTGATCTGCCGCCCCTCCTACGAGATGACCGCCGAGGTGATGGGCACCCCGTTCGACTATCCGCTGTCGAGCCGCCTGGACGAGAACGACGCGATCTTCATCTTCGACCAGGTGCTCGTACCGTGGGAGAACGTGTTCGTCTACGGCGACACCGAGAAGGCCAACAACTTCTTCCCCCAGACCGGCTTCATCCCCCGCTTCTGCTTCCACGGCTGCATCCGGCTCGCCGTCAAGCTCGACTTCATCGGGGGGTTGTTGTTGAAGGCCGTCGAGGCGACCGGGACTAAGGATTTCCGCGGCGTGCAAGCACAGGTCGGCGAAGTCCTCGCCTGGCGCAACCTTCTTTGGGGCCTCGCCAGCGCCATGGCCCGCGAGCCCCAGCCCTGGAAGGAGGGCGCGCTGCTGCCCAACATGGACTACGCGATGGCCTACCGACTGTTCTCGACGATCGGCTACCCGCGCGTGAAGGAGATCATCGAGCAGACCGTGGCCAGCGGCCTGATCTACATCAACTCCAACGCGCGCGACTTCAAGAACCCCGAGATCCGTGCCTATTTGGAGCGATACGTCCGGGGCTCGAACGGCATCGACGCGGTTGAGCGCGTGAAGCTGATGAAGCTGCTCTGGGACGCCGTCGGGAGCGAGTTCGGGGGACGCCACGAGCTCTACGAGCGCAACTACAGCGGTAACAACGAGAACATCCGGATGGAGGTCCTGTTCGCCGCGATGGGCACCGGCCAGACCGAGCGCTACAAGGGCTTCGCCGAGCAATGCATGACTGAGTACGACCTCGACGGCTGGACCGTGCCCGACCTGATCAACCCCGACGACGTCCGCTTCCCGGGCGTGCCCGGCTAGCCAACCCCGCGTTCCCGACCTCCGAGGTCCGCCGCTAGAATTCGCGCTTCGCCAGATCGCGCGGCTGTAGCTCAGTTGGCTAGAGCGTCTGCTTGCCATGCAGAAGGTCGAGGGTTCGAGTCCCTTCAGCCGCTCTCGGAAAAGCCCCGCTCACGCGGGGTTTTTTCGTGTCGGGGTGCCGTCGAGGTCGGGCCGTTGGAGGCTCGGGTCAAGCCCAGGGTCAAGGTCTCGCGGAGCTCGCTCTCCGAAGAAGCGCAAAGGTCCGCAAATCCGGAGGGCGCGGGTGTGTCCGAGAGCAATGGGACCATCGGCCGCATGCCTGCGCGGACAAGACTGACCCCTATGACTCATCGGTGCACTCTGTCGGTGTGATTCGTAGCTTCCCCCGCCGCCAGCAGTATCGGCGCCTGCGTCGGGCGGCGGCGAGCGGGGCCGCCGGGATCGCGGCCGGGGCACTGGCGGCGATCGCCGCGGGGTCCGGCACCTGGGCAGTCGCGGGAGCGCTGCTGGCGGTCGCGGTCGGCTTGCTCGTCGATGCTCGCCGGTGGGTGCGCCTGGCCGCCCGAAGCCGTGTGGGGGCCGAATCAGAGGACCAGGTGCGGCACGCACTCGCTGCCCTGGAGGCGGAGGGGTGGCGGCTGCGTCACTCGCTCGCGTACGGCGGCCGCGGTGATATCGACAGCGTCGCGCTCGCGCCGACGGGGATCGGGTTCGCGATTGAGGTCAAGACGAGGTCGTTTGGGTGGGATCATCTCGCCGCGGTGCGGGAGATGGCGGTGTGGCTTTACCGCCGTCGGCGGCGGTGGTGCCGTCGCGGCGCGCTTCCGGTCCTGTGCGTGGTGCGCGCACAGGCGGTGGAGCGGATCGATGACGGGGTGCTGATCGTGTCGCTGGAGCGGCTCGTGGGTGCGCTGCGCACGGCGGCCGGCACGGCGCGGCGGCCCGGGTTCATCACCAGCGACGTTTCGCGCCGCTGACCGCGCCGCTTGCGCACGA